>Ga0181612_125829_pt1 | contig 20992 bp, 11 predicted proteins | sample HoacroProtozoa21_FD_119630 | JGI IMG/M metagenome (GOLD analysis project Ga0181612, IMG submission 119630) | Hoatzin crop microbial communities from Cojedes, Venezuel. Combined Assembly of Gp0051906, Gp0051904, Gp0051908
AAACAGTGTTGATAACATGCTGATGTTTTGGCTGTTGCTGAACAGTGCTTGCACGGCATCAAGGCCTTCTCCGTTTCTCACGCTGCCGCTGCAGCGCGTGGGCTGGGGGTGGGTGGGAGGCTGGGACTCAGCTGGGACAGCTGTGCCAAACAGACCCCAGGGCTGTTCTGCGCCAGGTGACATCATCCTCAGCAACACGGCTGGGGGGCGGGTGGTGGTCTTTCCAAGGTATCTGGCTGCTAGTAGGAGATAATGAGAGATCGCCTTTGCATCACTTGTTCTTACTTTTGTTCATTTTTGTCCTGCACTTATTAAAGTGTCTTTATTTCACCCCAGGCCTTTTTCTCCCGTGTTCGCTCTTCCAGTTCTCTTCCCTCATGCCACTGGGGAGAAGGAGGGAGTTGGAGGAATACGCGAACAGCTGGTAGGTGCTTACTTTCTTGCCTGGGTCAACCTACCACGATACTAAAGGGGAACCCAGGAATTAACAGCCACGTAAAATGGAAAGTTGGGGGAGTATCTGTGAGCAAATCAGGGAGTTAGATGCCGATTTAAAGAGAAACGTAATTAAACTTGTTTCTCTGTAGTCCAGAAGAAACTCTCATAATGAAATCTCATCTTTTGTTGTGGTCCTGGGTTTTGGAAGCACTTACTCATAATAGTAGTAACATAGTCTTTCACAGACTAGGTGATTGATTTATTAAAGCTATTTTTCCCTGCTAGGCAAGCCTTGTAGTCAGGTACAAAAGTTGCATTATTGAGGGCTGGTTCATGTAACTTACCTGTTCAGTGCAATAGTCAAGTCTCAGTTATTAGTAGTATTGTGCTATTAAGTGTGACCTCTTTGGTTTCTGCATCAGCAGGTCTCTTGAATTCTACTAAGATTCACCTCTGCTTTGTGCACAATGTAGGATTTAGCTTTGTACTACTAGGGATGCATGATTTCTGATGAAAAGCCCAGGCATCCTGCCCTGAAAGTGATTGTCTGCTTTGTCTGCTAAAGAGGAACTGAAAATAATTTGATCTCAGAAAAGCTAGTCATCCGTAGATAGGTACGTATCGCCATGTTTATACTATTATGCAGAACAGCTTTAAGTTGTGTTAGAAAACGTAATCAGAATTGGGGCCATCTAAGGGCTGCTGAAATATTTACAAACACATAGTATTATGGCACCTTACATAATTTCACAGAATGTTTCCAAATTTGAAAAACTACAGCAAACTAATTTCCACCAAACCAGGCTGCTAGCTGCAGCTGTGCAGAACTTGTATTTTAAGGACAAATGCATTTTTAATGCGTTTGTGTAGTTGTAGTCATCTTGGCAAAACCAGAAATTGGAAGCTTGGATATTATGGGTGGATGGGTACCTAGCATCTGTGGTTTTAGAACAGTTTTCCTGTCTGCTGTAAGAGTGCAGATAACACTCGAAAGTTTCTGCTTGGGGTGAGGGCCTGAGGGGAAAAACAGAGAGGGTGGCTGGTGCGTACAGGTTTTGACGAGCAGCTGCCAGCGCCAGCAGGGCCTGGGGTCCGAGCCAGTAGCGCAGAGCAGCGTCATGGAGGTCTGGGCTGGCCTCTGAACTGGAGAAGGACCGGGCTGCAGCGCTGTGCAGGGAAGCTGCAGAGCTCCACTGGGCAGCCGCACTCTTCAGCAGGAGACCCGGAAGAGTTTGCTGCCTGAGAGAGCTCCTCTCAGACCTGTTGCTTGACACACCAAAGGTTATGCACTGGAATACAGCAGCAGAAAGGGCTGCAGATGCAGGGACTGCGGGGTTGCTGCACTTGATCCCAGCACGCTCCACGGGCCGCACACCTGCTGGCGGGTAAGCTGTGGACTGTTCAGATCATGACCCGTAACAAACTAGATGCTACTTACAAGCAAGTCCTGCAGTAGAAAAAACACATCGTTTCATTGTTACTTACAGTGACTAAAGGATTACATCACACTCTTAAACTAGGATGGAAGAGACGTGTTTAAAAAAAGCATACACTTTGTATGGGGAAATTTTCTTTGTTTTTAATTTACAGCAGAAAGAATATAAAGCATTCAGAAAACATTTTCCATATTTTAAGGGCAATTCAAAACATTTTGCATGGTTCCAGCAGCTGAGTTCTTCAACAGATCCATTGATTCAGTGATGCTTTACATGCACGGTTACAAAAATAAAACTTACAAAAGAGAAGACATCTATACTAGTTTTACATGCAAGTCTTGGGGACCCCCCATTGGGCACCAGCTATTGTGTGGAACTGCCATAAGCGTGCAACCAGAGAGGGGGTTCATGTTATATTCTGTATTTCTTTCACACAGTATTACTGCTGTCGAATGTGTTTTACAAAGGAGCAATTCCATTATCAGAAGACAGAAGATCTGGCTCCTGGCACTTGGGAATTCGAATTTTCCCGGAAAGCTACACTTACTTATCTTCCGTGAAAATGTAAGTTCCACAACCAAGAAGAGGGTGAGCAGAATCACTTCGCTGCGGGAGGAGTCTTTCTGACTCCCCAGTGGTACGCTGAAGGGTTATGGCCCGACACAACAAAGCACTTAGAAGCTGTACTTAGCTTCAAGCATGCAAGTAGTTCTGTTGCACCCATGGAATTGCTTGCATGTTTAACAGCAAGTACATGCTTAAACGTCTGGCTGAAGCAGGATCTAGATTAGTAGATACACCACCAGGCCCATGGATCTGGAAGAGTAATTTGAAATAGCTCTGTATATTACTGAATAATTTTCTGTACATTTCCACTGAGGTCACTACTCTTGTTAGGAAAAGGTTGATACTATATTGTCACGTATTGGTTAATGGGAGCAACATTTCCATTTCAAAACGTCAGACTTCTTCCAGTATTAATACAGAGCATTTCCAATTCATTCCAAAGGAGATTCTTTGGCACCTCCTGTTCCGTTTTTGCATAAGAGGAAAATTTAATGGTTAAGATCCCAATTCCATATGGTAAATCAAGGCTATGAGGCTGCCCACAGGCACAGTGTGAGCACCAGGCCATTCATTTTTCTTTATTTCCTTTTTTTTTTTAAATTGAATCAGGTCATAAAGCAGCAGTTCAGAAATGTACAAGAGAATTCCAATAATGAGCTATAGCACATCTACTGTAATTCAATGCTGGCAGTGAAAAGAAGTAATTAAAAACAGGTACAATTATAGAAAAGGCACCAAGAGCACTGACCCCAGTTTTTTTGCCACAATCTTTGTTTTTACTCTTCTTTTAAAGACACCAGTTTAAAAGCTTCTTATGTGTGAATATATTTGGGCTTCACAACAAGCCTTGCGTTTGAACATTGCAGTTGGTGGCCGGGATCAAGCAAGAATAACTTTTCCAAAACTAACACTTTCAAATTGACACCAGTTCATTCAGACATTTTAAACTGCCACGCGCAAAACAAACACATAGGAGCAGTTTCCGATCTCAGACACATGTACATAACCCACAGTAACGACACGGACGTCTGGAGTTTCTTCCCTTACATTCCTGTGTAATAAAGATCAGAATCTGGTTCCCATCGTCGAGAATTTGTGACAGTTTTAAATTAGTAGTTCAATTTAAAACAATCTAATTTCTTTGGCTCCTCACTATGTGGAAATAGCAATATACCATGACACCCCTACAAGATCAGTTTGCATCTTTTTTTAAGTTTTACTTAATTTTTTAAAATTTTTTGTGCAATTTTTATTACATTTTCTGACTTCCAGCAGGAGATATGAAAATGTGAAACATATTTTCTACTTTCGTACTATTTCTTTTTTTTTTTTTTTTCATTTTATGTTCATTCTAAGTGTTCTTTATTGGAGTGAGTGTATGGTGTTAAGCTAGATACGTTTTTTGTACTCTTATGATTATCTGCTTTGCAAAAGTAACTTAATTTTCTTAAGCAATATTAGCATTCACATTACTTGGCACCATTGGCAAAAAAAAAAAAAAAAAAGACGGGGGAAAAAATAAAGGAGGAAGGAATAAATAAATTAAATCCAACCAAACCAAACTCCTGGTAGCCAAAATCAAATGTAAACATATCCTTTTTTTTCTCTTTTTTTTTTTTTTTTTTTTAAAGTAACGTTGCTCTGCCTTTTTTTCCTAAGTCTAAATACAGTAGCTCTTTTTTTTGCCATTTAGTCATGCTTTAGCAAAAATGTTCTTCTAAAGAACATTTAAAATAAAGTTTCTTATAGTGAAATAAAGTTTTTGTTTCATTTTACAGACCATAGCCACTAATGCTTTGCTTTGTTCATTTCTTTTTCTTGAGTTCATGCACATATCTCTGTTTTACTATATACAATATGTACAAACAATACATCCACACTCTTCTTGTTCATTCAGACAAAACTATACAAATAATTTTATCTTGCCAAGTTATTGACCCTTTGTGAATAAAATATTTAGTAATTAATCAATATATTCCCTTTCAAATATTTTTCTCATTTTCCATTTCTACCTTCTATATATACAGAAACTGCCCAGATTTTGATGAAGTAGCCAAAATAAGAGATTTACTGGCCAGAATGCAGCACCACTCTGATCTTTAGGTGGTATAAAATGTCCAGGCAACATATGTATGTGACTGCAAAATGACAAGAGGTTTGACAAGTACTTAAGATAAAAAGCTATGTTTTACAAATTATTTTGAGAACTTAATTAAAATAATAGTACATGAAAGTAAGGCTAGAAAATAAAGTGCTGAGTATGAGAGAAGGTACATGACGATTGATATGTTTGCAGGTTCTACTAAAAAGACAAAAAAAACTTTTTAAAACTTGCTGAAGCTGCTCTCTCCATTCTTCATGCATTACCCGTTTATCTCATACACCAACCCCTTCTGTAAATTCCCACGGGATGTATTAAAAACCTGCAGATTTAAAAAGTTGCATTAAGTGTGCTGTAGAGATTTAAATAAAACTCAAAGGACAGAAGTGCGAAGGAGATGAGGATGCATGGACCCAATAAAGATGTACTGATCTAAGCCCCTCCACTGAGACTCTCAAAGCTTCGGTTTCTTGGAGATGACTGACAGGTGCAGGAACAGCATTCTTGTGTTGCTTGTGCATTCCCACCTTTTCTGAACAATATTTTTGGTATAATATTTGTACAGTTCCACATGTTGTTTAATACAGCCCTATATGAAAAGGATAATTAATCGCTTCTTCCTTCTCGAAGAACGAAGCAACTCACAATTTCCTCCTGGTGTCTTTTGTTTTCCCCATGATCCAACAGAAGATTGAGTTCCAAGATGTCTTGCTGAACAAATTAAAAGTTGTCCATGAAAGTGCAAATGCAATGACCAAAACATTACTGTTAAAATCCTGCAGCTGGTATTTCCAGAACTGCAGTGGGTATTTTTGTTGTTGTTGTTGCATGTCTCTGCTAAAAACAGAAAATGAAAACAGTCTGAAAAGCAATGTCACATTGCTACGGGATGCTGCTGCGTATCTTCAAGTTCCTTGGCCTTTTTCAATTCTTTCACTCTGAAAAAACAAAGAGGAGCTATATAACACTTCTATCACAAATCTCTTTCTACAGAAAAATTCCTCAGGATTCCTCAGTCTAACCTCCCACATAAAAAAGCCAGCTCCCTGAGAAATTACAGGATGGTAATTAACGTTCCTGATACCATAAACGGTTGGAAGTGCAAGAATGGGTCACTAGAAATCCGAGACAAACACATTTGAAAAGATATACTTATTTTCAGCTACTTTTTTTTCCTTGTATTTATAACTACAGCTGGACTTTGTTCTAGTATCGGCCTATTTAATTATTTGGGGTTTTTTTGGACTGCTGTTCATTAACAGCTTTTGCAGCTGCCTGCTATTCCAGCTGTTACAGCAAAGGGGCTTTTCAGTGTCAACCTCTTTTCTCCATACATCGCTGAAGCAGCGACAATTTGATATCGTGCCCAGCACAGCAGGGGAAAAATCAGTCAGTCGTAAGGGAAGCTTGATGCTGATACGGAATCTCACATAAGAAAGTATTTATATGTGAGTAGAACTGGTACCACGTGGAAGAGTCACTCTCCCTAGATGTAGCCTGATGCTCCAGTTCTCAGCTCTTTAAAATGCATGCACTGCACTACCTCCTCGAGCCCTCGTCAGCGTAAGAACTAAATCATTACTGAAAGCCGAAATAATTAAACATTAAATTAAAAGGATGACAAGAAGGGAATTATTTCAATCCCATCAAGTAAAGCACAATTCTGCATCAGTGCTGGAGTAGCAGCAATCCTGTGCTCAGGCTGACAAACTGGCTGCGTGTCAGTGAAGGCTCCCTGCAAAGGAGCCAGAACAAATCCGCGGGGACTTGCTGTGCTGCCCTCGAACCTGAGGGCAAGTGCCCAGCTGAGCTTGGGGTGGCTTGGCTCTGCCTCCTTTGCAGGGAGCTCCTTTCTGCAGTGCGATCCCTTTGCCACCTGCCTCCGTGTGCCTTCCCTCCACTACTGGAAGCGGAAGACCACCCCAAAAGTTGAACACAGCCTAACTTAAGATGGTTTAGCAAAGAGTGTACGTGCCCAGCTGATGTAGCAAGAACTTGAAAAGGACAAGTAATGAAGGTATGGTACCAAGAATTGTGTCAGAGCCCCAAGTCCGTGTAACAGAATCCAACTAAGAGTGAATGAATTTAACAAAGCATAAGTAAATATAGACAGTAAAAGATGCCGCGAGAGCTAAGCAGCAATGCCAGTTTGTAGCTTCTGTACGTAGACTTCCACCCACGCATCCTCTTTTGGCTCTTGCACCAGCCTGCCAATACAAGGATACCATAAAGGCTATAAACTTTTCTCCATAAATACACCTCCATTTCACTATTTGTTTTTCTGCATGTACTCAGAATCACAGTCAAGAGGGAGCTGGCTTCTTTTAACTGTTTGTTTTAGCTGACTCAAAGCTCTAGCATTGAAAGGCATTCTTGTTATTTGTGCAACCGGGGGAAATAGGAGTCAATTAATAAATCACACTAACCAATATGCAGGTCAGACCTTTGCTAATTACCTTAATTCCACCAAACTGTTTGAGAACCATCATGCATGGGAAGACAGAGGGCTCTGTTAGTCCAAAGGCACATGCTGTTTTCAGAGCGTGAAGACAGACCTCCATGCAAGGGGCCACGGCCCTCCTCTGAAGTCTGAGTGTGGCAGCGGCGTGCCCAGCACAGCTCCCCTGGATGCCAGGAAGCGCTCTGATCCCCACGCTGAGGATGGGGCGAGGCAGCAAGCAGCACCACTGGCTCCAATTCCTACTTGGGCGGTGCTGTGCCAAGCCCAAATGCCTGCCCTGACTTTACGGAGAATTTTCTATGGGGAAATGTTGGCTCTGTGCAAGCTGTGTCTGAACGACCCTGCTGGCAGCGGGGGCCTCGGCACGGCACAGAAGGCGGCAGCAAGCCTCCGCTCGCCTCGCGGGTGATGACGTAGGATGGTGCGACCTGCTGGGTGAGTCCAGATCATCTTTTCATTACAGGAAACACAGGAGGACTGGTACAGTGAACTGAAAATGCTGACAAACGACAAACTGACTGTGTATTTAGTTTTCTTTCTTTTCTTGCAGCAGAAAATCAGCCTCTCCCTTGAAATTATTACTGATTATTTCTATTACTGCACTGCTCAGAAGCACAAGGTGAGCCAAGATCCCTGCTGTGCTAGAAAAGCGTGGTGTGCCCCTGTGCACGAGGCAATTTTTAAGGCTTAGATTAACTATGTTCAAGATACCATCTATCAATGCATGATTTGCAGTGCAACTTCCAAGTGTTTTGTTGCACTTAATTACTGTAATGTAAAATTAACCTGTTATAATAGATCTCTTACCGAACATGCACATTAGATAAGCTGGTTGCTCTTTCACTGACACATGCTATACCTTAGTTTAGCACTTCAGCATGCAAGGGCTACACTATCAAAGCACTTTTGCTGGAAGAATGCAACACATGCTTTGCTGCAAACTTCAACCTACAGCATGCAGTATCTGTACTGGTGCAGACCTATTGGATCTGTTTAACTGAATACACACGCCAACAGAAGTTAATCACTACAGCACCCAATGTTTGCACTAGTACAGATTCTATTCAGAAATCTGCAACATTTTCCTTGGTCAAGTGTGCTTTACATGGGTTTACAGATTTTCAGACTTATAAAAATGTTGCAAGTGCCACGATAATTACTGCTTAAAACCACAAGCACATACTAGTACAGAATTTCCCTACAGCAAAGTTAGACTTTGAAATTTGTCATGGGTACAGTACTGAAAGATGCTGTTTAGTATGTAATGTCTTCAAACAAACCCTGCATTCCACAGCATTTATAAACTTCTTAAGCTTCAACTTTATGACCATCCAATTTTATTAAGCTACCACATTTTTTAAATTAACCTCTGTGTTCAGTATACATAATTGCACATGTATTACATTAAAAATGGGAGTGCAGGTAGGTACTATGAGTCCCTTATTCGTAGAACACACTGCCCGGTAGGTGTGAAGACCCGTGGTCTACGGCTGACGACCTCTCCTGGCTCACAAGAGCTGGCAGCCAGAGGCCAGAGAAGTTCCCCCCCCTCCTGGCAGCAGGCTCAAGGCAGCCCCGCTCAGCTGTGGGAACTGCGGCACGGCATGGCACAGCACAGCCAGCACGGAACACAAGGACCTGCACCTGCTACCAAGAGCTGTGCAAATCCATGGCCAGACAGACACCTGGGAAGCACCCAGGTGTGGTTGTGAACGCCCTGCTGCTTCCCTGAACCAGGGCTGGACACGAAGTGCCAGAACCAGTGTACGCATCAAGTAGGTACCAGACCAAGACAAGCCATTTGTTTTATCATTTAAAGTAACTGTTCTTAAACAAGCCTCCAAATTGCTTTAGCAAGAGAACCTAAAACTAATTGCTTTCAACCAATTAATTCTTTATTGGATAGTCTGTACTGCAGCCTTTCCTGTGACTTAAAAGCCCTTTCAGTCCTCATTTAACACTTCTTTTCTTTTTGAGTATGTTCCTTACTCAGTGGTACCTTGATTTGATTTTGTTACAACAATATAAAGTCTCAACATGACTGTTCAGCTGGTATTTCCTCTTCACTAATGCTCAGTGTAATAAATCCTCAAAATTTTCAAATGCAGTTAAAAATAGTTTGACCAGGGAAGAATTTTGGACAAACTAGGACCCTTGAAAACAGAAATCCACTTAGAAAGTGCTGCTAGGACAGCTTTTAAGTGAACAATATAGCATTGCCATCATGCTAGAAGGCGATCTCCTTTGTTTATTATTTTTCCACTCAACTTCAGGCGGGGAAGAGGGCCCAAATTACAGTTACAAGCATCAATACACTGCATACAATGCAGTTACGAGCATTAATAAACTGCTCTAAGAAAAGAGCACCACTGGTATTTATAGAAAGGTACAGCAGAAAGGATGTTCTCTGGTTTCAATCCACTTTTGTAGACTTGGAGTGAGATGCTTTTTTTTTTTTTTTAATAACAGAAAAAATATGAGAGCACCGAGAGCAAGTAATACCAGCAAGCCATGTGCTGATGGATGGTACACAAACCTCTCCAGAGGTCTACAGGCACCGGTATGCCGCTTTGGATCACTTCTGCAAGTGCCTCCAGCTGCATGGGGACTGGAGGTGAGGACAGTTCATGTGACACAACGGCTGCAAGCCAGGGCGCACCAGAAAGGGTAACAGGCTCTGGCTGTTGCAAGACTCCAAAGAAGAAGTACTATCCTACTTCAGCAGCTACTGAAACCATGCACAGAATTGCAAGGACTGTAAATTTTGATGAAGCCTTCATCAAAAACCTCCTCACATTTCCTCTAGACACCTCTAAGGTACAAAGTCATTCCCTCAGCGATTGCTGAAGAGCAGATGGAAGGAAAAAGCACGTGCAATAGAGATGACCATTGATAAGGTGTCTGAATCGCAGCCGTGGCATTGACACGCAGAAAGGGGAAAGAAGATAATTTCGACTATGAGCTTTGGACCCTGACACTTGGGAGCTATGTCCTGGTTCCCAGACGAAGCTGCTGCCCTTCAAACCATTACCTACTTGAACACCATACAGAAGATCACATCATTACGTGCTGAAGCGATGTAGAAAGCAACAGCCCCAGAAGCGAGCAGCAGCTCCTCTCCCCACACGCCCTCCCCAGTCTTGTATGGGAGTGTGTCAGCAAATGGATTAGGCCTACTTCGAATAAGTTACAGCAAATGATGGCTTCATGGGTAAAGCATAACACAAAGCTGCTTTGTCAAGTTTACTCCATAATGCCCAGCCAGGGAAATGTTTAATGAATCTGAATGCTGAAGATCAGTATAAAGGACAGGGTGCAGGAGCCAGAGAAGGCTGCCTGGCGAGTTACCTGTTGCTCTGAGAGCTGAAATGGCCTGTGGGACATTTAAGAAAAGGGAGCTCTTGCCTTTTTCCAGATACCTCATTTGGGCAGCAAAACAAAAAAGACAGAAAGGCCCAATAAGAATGACACCCCAAAGCACGCAGTCTGCCATTTAACGCACACATCTGAGCTCCACATACACTCAGTCCCTGCAAGAGGTAAATGAAAAAAAGAAATTACTTTGAAAACTTTTGTCGCAGGTACAGTGACGCATATCCCAGTATGACATTTTCTCACATTGTCCTGAACTCGAACAAACGGGACTTTTCAATCCTGAAATCATCGTTTTTCCCCCATTCTCTATCTTACTAAGGGACGTAAGAAACTGAGTACTTAAATATGCTGCTGCATAGCACATATTAAAAACACACAAAAAATACAATACTTAGATGCACAGGAGTAGCAAAGGGTTTATTGCTGAAATGCCAAGAGAGGGAAGGGTATGCAAAGAACAATAAAATATAGCAGATGATGTTTATTCAGGTATGAAATAAGTTGTACTTACCAGAGGAACTGACTTCAGGTGTTAGATGCACACTCCCCAAACCAGAGAGCAGCATTTAATTAAACCGTAACAAACGGGGTGGGGGTAAGGGGATCTATTTTTAAATGAAAGATGCCGTGAATGAATACATTCTTTAATCACTCGTGATCACAGACAGATAACAAGTGCACTTGTTCTGCTCCAGAGAGGACAGCAGTTTCACTGTCGGCAGAAAGCGATCCGCTAGCCTAACGATGTGAAAAGGCTTACTCCTTGTGATCTGCTCCACATCACCTGCCTACCAAGAGTACAGCAGAGAGCATCACAGTTCAAGCGTTCATGCATTTTTGTTCATGTCCTGTATCTGGACTTTGAACAAAGCTCTCCTTCACAGGAGGCTACAGCGGATGATTTACCTGATGAGCAGGGAAATGTTTGTGTAGCAGGCACTGTGACTAGCTGAAATCTGTTCACTGGAGTGGGTTCCCCTGAGATGAAAACTATTACTTAAAGGCAATAGAAACTGGATTTTTTTTTCTAGAAATTCTTTTAATTTATACTGCAGAAAGATGGCAAGTTTTGTCTCATAAGTTGGTCAATAAAATCTCCTGCCTCTTGCTCTTCACTGATCCTGGTGTAATGCAAGCCAAATAAATCCAGAAAAATTAATGAAATCATTTTGAAAGGAGGTTTTCAAGCTGAAAGATGGAGGCAAATGCTGTGATCATTTATCTGCACACACAGACTGCATAAGCATGGTGTCAGTGTACAGAATACATCAAATTTGTGTAGTGCAGACAGACATGTTTGCATGCATTCCTTCAACGTATATGGACATGTCAGCTTGTGCACATCAGAAGGCCCAGAAATACTTTTCTTATGTGCATGCACGCCAGCAATGTATGCACGTCGGTTGCTATCAGAACGCAAAGCAGCAAAGAATCACCTGCTGTAACAGACTTATTTTGGCAGAACAGCAGCTAATACATTTTGTGATCATTTATAGCTCGTTTCTTCCATGTAAGCAGAGAACTCCCTTATTTCCCAATCAATCCCACATCACTTGCCATTCAAGGCAAAACCTGCAAATGCTACTAAAACTTCCAGAATCTGCTTCCTGGTAGTTTCTCATATGCTGTTATACACACAAAGCCTTAATGTGCAACAACTGTTTCGCCTCCAACACTGCTGACCAGCCTGTCTACTGCACCTAGAGCAGAATCCCCACACAGCACCTACAGAGTGTGCCCTCAGGGTGGTTCCCCAGCCTGGCTCAAGCCCAGGGAGCCGTGCGCCTGGACCCTGCACTGGCTTCTCTTTACCGTCCCCTCTAGTAGTGCACTGACCACGCAACACAGGTCAGTTTTAGCGTATCTTGAGACTGCAGCATGCATCTGCTCTCTTAGTAGGAATCCTAGCCTTGAATGGAAAGGCACAACAGCACAATTGCTTTATTCTTCTACATTGAAGTTGTACGTTGCAGATTCTTTTCAGTTTTGAATCCAACTAGCCCACTTTGGTATGCACATTTTAAGTTTACATTATTTTTCCTGTTCATAGAACAAAGGTCTTAAAACATATCCCCTGCTGTCTGGCACACAAAGGTTACACAGTGCTGCTAGCGGAGGACGCAGCTCAGCTTCCAGCCCGTGCCATTCCCCGGGCTGCAGAGCGCACCGAGCAGGGGAGTCCTGCGGGCAGCCTGGGCCTGCAGACGCCAGGGCAGACGGAGGTGGCCAAGAGCAGAGCGCAGCAGGAACTGTGCTGGCATGCCTGCATGCAGCCAGCCACGTCAGTTAGACAGGAATTCTCTGGAGTGAAGGAAGACTGAGAAGAGAGCACCAAAACTGCAAGAATAGGAGCAGCTGGAAGCAGGAATGTATTTTGAGCATACCAGCATCTCGCTGCAGACGTGCATGCTAGTCCCTCTTCTTACACACTGTGGGACATGGTCCACAGCTAGCCAGGCAAAACCAGGAAAGACTGGGAGACCCTCAGTTATCTCCAGGTAGTGTTAGAAAACATGTCTCACCAGGAAGCCCAGAATGAGTCTGAGGCAGTGCAGGGAAAAACACATTTGCGCTCTCTCTTCTCTTCCTGCAACTCCTATCTTGCACCAGTTTCGTCCAATTCTGCTGCTTTTGAAAGGGCTTCACGCCCTCGACAGGACTGCAGCACTCGGCTTTTGCTCAGAGAAAAGACAGAGCGGGTGCATCCACTGTTCTGGCTGGCACAGGCCCTGCAGCTCAGCCTTCTCTGTCCCACCACCCAAAGCGTGAGCAGTGGCTGCAAGGTGGGCTCCACACTCGCACACCACAAGGTTCCTGCTGCAACAGGCACACGCTGCGTCACGGGGACTGAGGAGTTGCAGCTCCTTGCTGCGAGGGAAGGTGTGCTGTAGAGCCAGCCCCAACCAGCTCTGCCCTGCAGTGTACGGCTCTACCAGCTGCTGAATAAAATGTCGTCATTTGTCTGCAGCATTCGTTACTGTCCCGTGGATACGGTAACTGAACCCAAGATCAAAGATGATGAGGAAGGTAGATTTGTCTAATCAGAATGGTGCTTTTTCTTTAAAGTTACTGACAGTGAATTTTATTTTTAAAAAATAAATTATGTTTTTTCTTCAAGCCGCTTTTGAAACCAGGCACCCAACTGTAGACCAAAATTACCAGCCCTAGTTATACACAAAGCATCAGACTAGTAAAAACAAGTCACCCAGTCAGTCCACCATTATAAGAATGCAATCTATTTTTACGCAGTTCCTGAATTAACCTGCATTAGTTGTAAAACACATTACCGTATGTGCTAAGACCTGGAGCTATAGTTTTCCATCTAACAACTTCACAGCGTTAGTGTCTCTGCAATCAAGAATAACGTTTCTCTTCCTCCATCAGGGCACGATCTATGAAAGCAGCTCTTAAACAGTTAAGGCACATCTGGGCCTTTGTCCCCATTTAATCCAATTTTTACTTCGTTTGTCATTAGTAAAGAACCCAAATTGTTACTGGTAAAAAAACTGAGGATATGCAACAAAAAATGGTAGCACAAAAGTCATAGTTTGGAAGGAAATGTCATTAGCTATGTCCTATGAGGAGAGGCTGAGGGAGCTGGGCTTATTCAGCCTGGAGAAGAGAAGGCTGCAAGGGGACCTTATAAATGCCTACAAATATCTGAAGGGTGGGTGTCAGGAGGATGGGGCCAAGCTCTTTTCAGTAGTGCCCAGAGACAGGACAAGAGGCATTGGGCACAAACTGAAGCAGAGGAAGTTCTGTCTGAACATGAGGAAGAACTTCTTCCCTCTGAGGGTGACGGAGCACTGGAACAGGCTGCCCAGAGAGGTTGTGGAGTCTCCTTCTCTGGAGATATTCAAGACTTGTCTGGACGCAGTCCTGTGCAGCCTGCTGTAGGTGACCCTGCTTTGGCAGGGGGCTGGGACTAGATGACCCATAGAGGTACTTTCCAACCTCTAAGATTCTGTGATTCTGTGAATTTTCAGGGCTAAAAGATTTGTAGATCTTAGATACGATCATCAAAATTTTTTACAAGTATTCACACCACCACTTTGATGCTTGCAGATTCATTGATGCTGTTGAAGAGACTCGTCTCTATCTGACCAAGTTACAGTCTAAGTTGAAAGAAATCTGACCAGTCCAAGGAGTAAAGCTAGACGCAGGAATCACTAGATGTTATCTATAGTCTTTGGATTACAGAGTACAGCAATCCTGTTAAAATATTACACTTCTGTTTTAATTGTACAACTTCCTACGTTGTCACTCAGCAGTAACAATCTTTCTGAATGCAAAAAAGATTGTTAAAAAAAAATGTTATCACTCTTCCAATTTTCTTCATATCTAAAATTAACTCATTTAAAATTGCGAAACTCTGCATTTGAAATAACTGGGAAACTGGAACAAAAATAAAATCTTCAGTTTTGTATGTGGGGATCTTTATGATAGAGTCGTCAGAAAGACAAATATTTGATTATTGAAAAGTATCCTACACAATTATGTAATCAAAAAATGTATTAGCCAGCCAGAGACAATACTGAAAGTACATCAACACACTAGTGGCCATGAGATGTACAGACAGGCAGCATCATGAGTTTGTCAAATTCTGCAGCAGATCTAATCCTGCACTTGCTCAGGCACACATCTTCCTGAAGTTCCTTTGCTATGTATCTTTTCTCGAAAGAGTCTGCCTTCCAGTAGTCTAGAACCAGCATATGACCTGCTGAATTAAAGATGAAGCAGGAAGGCAATCTCATCAGATTGTTTGACTTAATGAGTACAATTTTTACATTTCATGTTAACTCTGACTTCCACGTGTTCTCTACCCCTGCTCAGCAATTCATCGGAGTCTGCTTAAAAGCTGTGAAGTACATCTGCATTACTCACTGGAGTAAGGACTAATTTTAATACACTTTTTTTCTGCAGAAGAGAGTCTTTAGGCATATGTGTCTTCATGGATACCTTTCTGCCAATATTTAATTTCGGATAACTTTTTTGCACTAGGGTGTTTTTATTAAAAAGCTTTGATTAACAATGAAGTTTGGCTAACAATCCAGATGGAGGCCCTGGAATGAATCTCTCTAATCACATCAAAATAAGAAATGAGCTCATCTTAAGGCATTCTGCTTTATTTCCTGGAAATGTAGTGCTCCTTGTTTACATATAAACTTCTTTTTCTGGAGAAACATCAATCTAGCAGGAGAAAAAAATGAGTATCCATCCTGTACATTATTCTGGTAATGATCATAATATTAAAAATATTGATAAATATACTAAAATAAAGATCTTGCCCATTTTAGTCTGAATATGATCACACCAGATCATAGAGACCATCAGCTGCCCTGAAAAATATTAGTTCTGCTGTGACACTAAATTGAGCAACCTGGAATCAAGGAAGATTTTTACATGGAGTTTTTTAACAGAAAAAAATAATTAAATTCATTAATCTTCCCTTCCTGTTGAAAAACAATGAAGAGCAAGGGAAAGAGCTGAAGGTATAGTGTGTAAACTGAAGGTCATACTGTGGTAATAAACCACAGAACCATTTACCAGTGACTAGACCCAAAGCCTGTGACGAAATTTCAAAAAAAGGAAAAGTAAATTCTTAGAATTTCTTCAGGGTTAGAAGATGTTCCTTAGCCCCAGTTACATCTAATAGCCACTGAATTTTGCCAAGACAATGACATCAATGGTTTTCAGCACTTCTGCTATGCCTGAATCATCTCCAATTGCCTGCTTGCTTCTCATCATCTTTGTATGCTTTGACTTGAGCCAAAATTTTATTAATCGGTTTCATACTGTTCAGATTCACTTAATCCATTAAAATATGATTTTGAGGTGGGGACAAGTCTATTGAAATGCTCGAATTTTCTGGGGTTTTTTCTTATTTAGATGTAAGCCTTTCTCATGTTGTTGTTTGTTTTTTTTATTTAGCCTTGCAGATTAATCTTAATGTTAGTAGCAAATAAGACACATTCACACTGTGATCTGTTATAAAAAGCAGTACATGCAACGTTTAGAAACTAACAGGCTAGATTTAGGTACAAAAGAGTCTACATTGCAAATATCTGCAGGTAGGTAGGACAAGACATTACAGACCAAAATGAACAAGTTATTTCAAGAAGAAACGAGGGACTGAAAAAAAAGTTAAAAATCTAAGTATTTTTGCTAAATCTGTGCCTCTGGTGAATTTACACTTATTTCTGCACTGAGTAGTCTACCTATTAAATAGTGTTTCACAATAAATGAGTTCCATATACAATAGTAAGGGTCCCTACTATAGGTCTTCTATGACCTACAATAATTTAGGGTCCTGTCACCTTCCTGTTAAGACCCAGAAAAAATTAATCACTTTGAATTTCAAACATTTTAGATCACATTCAGACTCCAGGTTGCAGTCATCATAGTAGTGGCTTCCTCAAGACTGCAATTTCTCCTGTGTTAAAAGTCTATCTCACAAATTTCAGACTTGGAAAATGTCTTTGGTTCGTACTGCATGTCAGATTGACTTCTAAGTGATGCTTTTTATTAAAAAAAAAAAAAAAAGAAAAAGCACAGCTTTTAAAATTCTCATTTCAAAGTTCTTGTTTAATATTAGAGATTTTGAAGTGCAATTTTGTGAATTTATACATTGCCATAATCTAGCATGATACTATGTATTTTCTACTTCCCATGACTTCAAGGATGACATCAACTGGAAAGATGTATTCAGCCCTTGCAGGAGGGTTTCTACTTTGCTGCAGGGTGGCATGGTGGCTATCACACAATTTGGGTTCTGTTGTATTCTTATTTTTTCCTGTAAGCATGAATAAATCTTATTTGATTAGGTTTGGTTTTATCATTACATCAAGATCTTTTAAATCAATAAAATTATTTCTTTTCACTAAGAGAAAGCTTTGCATTCTTCCCTTTGCTGCTTAAAATGGTTTAACAGCAGCTTCAATGTAACAAAATTAGGAGGAGGACAATGAGGAGTAAATCATATGAGGGCAAGAACTTCTGATTATGACTGTCTTCATCACCTGTTTTCCCACCAGATTCTATCAGTAACCTTGGGCACCTGAGCAATGCTACCAATTTTCTGTAGCATAAAGGAAGTTTAACTACTTTAAAATGATTATGGGCTCTAGAAGAAAGGAACCCTTGCTTTTCTCAGTTCTTTAACCCCACTGAAGAACTAGTTGCATAGTTGGCTTATTTCTTGTGATGCATTAAAAGACCAGAAAGGCAACCGGTCACATGCTCTGCAGCCCGTTCAAGAACATGCATAAGCAGACTCATTTCCTCAAGGGGAGTATTCAGAGTTTGTGTGGGGGAAGGGTATTCAGAGTTGTGATACTGATCAATATCAGCCTAATTAAAATTATCCATGATTAGAATTCCTCTAACCTTGCAAGATTTTTTTTTAATCAGCATTTCTTGATCTATTTTGTCTCACTGCTATATAATCTATGTGACTGTGTCCAAGAATAATCTGATTTTATTTATCACCTTGAGTTTTTTGTTCATATCATCTGTGCTGCATCAGCCCTAAATACCAATATAATTTCTTGACTCACAGACGTATTACAATTCTCAGCTCGCGGTCATCCTCTTCTTGCTGCTTTCTTTTGTTCACAGCTTTGTCATACTCTCTATTCTGGAATTTAAAATTCCATTATTTTTTTCTGGTTCTTCCTTCTATTGTTCGCATAATGTTCTGCATATCAGTATTTAAGCCAAATGACTAATTAGAAATTATATAGTCCAGTGCAGAATACTTGATTGTTTCCCTCTCCACAAAGGAAGAAGCATCTGCATTATGATTAACTAAGTAAGTGCATTAAGATTAACGAAGTGAGACGTATTCAGTCCAGCTTCCTATAGCAGGTATTTAGTATAAGGCAATCATTTAGAAAATCTAGTATGAATTTACACTACAAAACATAACAGTCCCCACTGGAACAGTTATCATCCCTAAAGGGACGATACTGTATCAAAGAGACTAGGCACTTAAAGTGGCTTATGCCAGCTAATTTGGAAAGTCTTTCTTAGGATTGCACTAATTTGGCTGTTGGTGCACAACACTGTAACATTTTCACAGAATCACAGAATGACAGAATGGTAGGGGCTGGAAGGGACCTCTGTGGGTCATCTAGTCCAACCCCCCTGCCGAAGCAGGGTCGCCTACAGCAGGCATATGATGGTTTTAAACAGCATCTGGCCTTTTCAGAGCAGAGAGTGGACTGGCATCAAGCAATGAATGTGTGTTAGGACAACACAAAGTCATAGGAGGAGGGACTACAGGAAAAGGAAAGATGCTGTTATCAGCAATAGTGTCAAAAGCTCTTCTGGCTAGGCTTCATTCTATATTTGCTGCTCCCAGACATTTTTTAGGCAACACTAGGAAAACCTTAACCATCAAGCTTTTACATAAATCCAACACAAGTCTCAGAATTTTCACATTGACTGTCAGCTGTAGCCAGTGGGAACCTCACCTTGAATAAAGATCTAGTCCATAGTACTAAAACAGTCAAGTACAGAACATTTCCAGTTGTTCAAACAAAAATACTGGTACTTTTTAACCTAGCCCTGTCTATGAAACAGCCCTACATCTACAAAAAGTCTTGGTACCTCTATTTGAGTTCAGCAGTTTGTAGAGGTCATGATCCCAGCAGTCATTAGAATAACTAGTCTGACCTCCTATACGCTGTAGATTAACTGTCCATGGAGTGCAGCAATTTGTGTCTATATCAACTTTCAACAATGTATCCAGACTCAATCCAAAGGTATGAGGAGAATTTCATTCCCACAAGGAGGACACCACTCCTCCTTCCTAGTCTGTTTAAAACTTATTTCTTCCTGGTTTCTCATTTAAGTCTGCCTGGCTTCAAATGTCAATCTAGGTTTTCCTTAAGCCATCTTTGCTAGAATAAAACATTGAATGTTACTCAATATTTTGTTCCTAAATACCATTATCATACCCTTCTCTCATTTTGACACACAGAGACCGTTAACTTCTCTCACTAAAAGTCTTTTTTCTTCAGTCCTTGAATAATGTTTGCGATTCTTCTCCATCCTTTTGAATTTTTTCACCTTTTTTGACTGTGGATATTGAGTTTCACATATTACTTAGTCTTGTATCCAAGACCAAAATCAATTCTCTACTGCAGTTATTCATCCAAAGATTACCTTTCTCCATAAGTTCATTCTAGCACTTCATGTTCAGTTGCTCACCCATTATAATCATTTGAAAGTACCTTGTTTTTCTCGTTCATTAAAAAAAAGTAACCAGCTCTTGCAGTGAACACCACAGACTAATCCATGAAGAAATGATTCAGAGATCACAGCAGGTGGATTTCAAGGTAGATATCTCCATCTGGGCCGTCATTTAGACTTTTCACTTAAGGAAACGGGCATGCCCACAAGGAACAAATCCGATTATTTTATGTGTGTGCTGAAGGATTGTATGAACTGCATTCTAAAAGTGTTCATAGACCATGAAGACTACTCCTAGACAGCTTACAGGGTTAAGAAGTTGGTGTCTAATAAACCATTATCTTTTGGCTTTCTTGCACCACCCACTAGTGGACCCATATGCTGTTTATCTGAAAATGCTCGGGTTTTGGCAAGCGCTCTTGCTGATTTCTTTTATAGGGTAAAAGGGTCTTTCAGCACTGCACAAAATCTTTGCACGAGAGGGCACGATATCAAAGCACAGGGACTAATTAAAAATAACAATCTTTAAAACTCAGTTGGAGGAACCTAGAAAATTAATGAATGGCTTCAGAGTGTTTGACTACATGGCTGAGCCTGCTGTAATAATCAAAGGATTCAAACATTCAGCCTCAGTCACAGGGTTATTTGCTTTTCTCTAAATGAAAATAATAGAAGGAGGAAGCAAGTGTGTGCATTCATGTGCATGTGCAAGTGTGTGTAGAACAGCTATGGCATGAGGTCAGCATTTCCCAAGTCCCAGCTCCCAGGATGGAGATTACTTCATAATTTTAATCAACAAACCTGTTATTCTACCACAGAAACAAAGCATCTTAAATAACATTTACAGATGGGATCAATAATTTGGGCTGCTTTTATTAAATTGCCTAAATAAGGAATTTATAAATTGACAGTTGAGTCATTCAAAAACAAACTCAAAGATTCAAGGACTGAAAGCTTATCAGCCTTGACTGATTATCTCTAAAATCTGTACATCACTAGCACTGGCTCTACATGAGAATAACTGAGACTTCAATACTGCTGTATACTGCTGGAGAAAAAATCCATCTACAGCTAGAACGTGTCACGGTATTCGTGCTGCAGCAAAGCACTGAAACTGAACAATGAATCTCCCTTTAATTGAAATTCATCCCACCAAACTTTAAGGCTTCTAACGGTGGATTAGTTAGAATAGTTGTCTGACATTTAGATGCCTACGGTTAGCAGAAATTAATTCCATGATGTAAAATACCCACAGTATAACTCTGGTTACACAGGTAACGAGACGCAGTTTTCCTGCTTGTGGTCTTCTGGTACACCAGGAGTGGGAAATGGGCTTTGCCCTTGTTTTTAAGTTAGGATCAAGGTTTCAGTTTCTTCCAATACAGAATCACAGAATGACAGAATGGTAGGGGTTGGAAG
>Ga0181612_127977_pt1 | contig 20992 bp, 10 predicted proteins | sample HoacroProtozoa21_FD_119630 | JGI IMG/M metagenome (GOLD analysis project Ga0181612, IMG submission 119630) | Hoatzin crop microbial communities from Cojedes, Venezuel. Combined Assembly of Gp0051906, Gp0051904, Gp0051908
CACAGACACACCGTCCATCGATGCAGCGGCCCACGTTGTTGCAGTCGTTGGGGCAGGACTGTTCACGGCAGTCCTCCCCTGTGAAGCCTTCATGGCACACGCAGCGCCCATTGATGCAGCGCCCACGCTGGTGGCAGTCATTGGGGCAGGACAGCTCGCCACAGTCCTCCCCCGTGAAGCCATTGTCACACTCGCAGCGCCCCTCCACACAGCGCCCACGGTTGTGGCAGTCCTCAGGGCACCGCAGCTCCCCGCAGTCCTCCCCTGTGTAGCCCTCGTCACACACACACTGCCCGTTGACACAGAGTCCGTGGTTGTTGCAATCGTTGGGGCACCGCAGCTCGCCACAGTCGTTCCCAGTGAATCCCTCATGGCACACACACTGCCCGTTGACGCAGCGCCCTCGGTTGTTGCAGTCGCTGGGGCACCGTAGCTCCCCGCAGTCCTCCCCAATGAATCCTTCGTGGCACACGCACTGCCCGTTGACGCAGCGCCCACGGTTGTGACAGTCGTTGGGGCACCGCAGCTCCCCACAGTCCTCGCCCAGGTATCCCTCATGGCAGATGCAGCGCCCGCCCACGCAGCGCCCACGATTGTGGCAGTCCTTCGGACACCTCTTCTCACTGCAGTCATCCCCCACGAAGCCCTCATAGCAGACGCACAGCCCATTCTCACAGCGCCCGTTGCCGTTGCAGTTGTTTGGGCAGGTCAGCTCCCCACAGTCCTCCCCGGTGAAGCCCTCCTCGCAGAAGCAGGTCCCATTGACGCAGCGCCCACGGTCAAAGCAGTCATTGGGGCAGATGAGCTCGCCACAGTCCTCGCCGGTGTAGCCCTCATCGCAGACACACTCCTTGTCCACGCAGCGCCCACGGTTGTGGCAGTTGTTGGGGCAGAGGGGCTCGCTGCAGTCCTCGCCAGTGAAGCCCTCGTGGCACATGCATTGCCCGCTCACGCACCTCCCATGCACACTGCATCCCTGGGAGCAGAGCTCTTCGCTGCAGTCCATGCCTGTGTACCCCTCAAAGCACTCGCAAACCCCATCCACACACTTGCCTTGGTCGTTACAGTCAGATGGGCAGGTGGCCTGGCTACAGTCCTCACCAACGAAGCCTTCGTTGCAGATGCATTTGCCCTGGACGCAGAGGCCCCGGTTGAAGCAGTTGCGTGGGCAGTCCGGTTCGGAGCAGTTGGGACCTTTCCAGCCAGGCTCACAAACGCAGCCGCAGATCTCGATGCTGTAGTTGCCGTGTCCGCTGCAATAGGGTGTTGTGTCCAGGCGACCTGTACCAACAATCCGGAAAACCCATTACTCCCCTTGGCTCTGGGATGCATCAGGCCAGTGTGGCACACATGACCTAAAAGGGGTCTGATTTCCCTAAATCCCTACAGGACGGAATTTCCAGAATAACCAAAGCTTTTAAATAAGAATACCTCCTTCTCCCTCCAGTGCGGTCTAGTCTACCAGGAATGCTTTAACTCACATTAATGCCAGGGAAGAGCCCCTGTCAACTCCTGGGTAAATGAGCATACTGCATTCCTCTGCCTTTCTCAAATCCCTCTTCCGCTGACTGAGCAGCTTTTCCGACTGCTGCATTAGGGCATGCACCATGGAGCATTGTTCACCAATTCAGTCCAGGACATAAAAAGCCATGCATGCATGCTGTATCATCAACTGTGAGACTAGCTCTGTGCTTGGAGGGACAGATTACTACTGAGAAGACCTGTGTTTTCTCTCTTGTGACCAGTCTCTTACCTCAGTTTAAAAAACATCCAGAAGGATACCTGTTTTCCCCCTTCTCTAACTACTTCTGCTTGTCTATTGCCTTATATCCTGCTGCATTTTTATTGGTCTCTATTAAAGAAAACTTGGAAATGAAAATGGTTACATTGGCAGCTTACTCAAGGGGACAAAATGTGGAGCCAAGAGCTTGGACTGTATGAGTTTTAATCTTTACTCCAACACAGATTGTCACCATGCCCAAGTGCCATACATGCTCAATGCCACAGCTACAAAGCAGCCCAGGCAGACTTCTGACCCACAGATTCATAAAACCGCCAAACTGAACACATGTACCTTGCAAGCTGGCCAAATACACTTCCAGTTTTGATTACGTTTCAAATTTAACAGGTTGACTTTTGCTCATTTTTGAAAGAGATTTGAATATCTACTCTAAATAACATCTACAGCCAGCACAAGCATTTCCCCAAAAGCAGCTCCCCAGTCTGCCTTACCTTCTGCTGCCTGGGAATTAGGACAGCATCCAGCCCCGCTGGCACACTGCTCCCGTAGTGAGGATACCAGCCCCTCCAGCTCCTCTAGTCTGCTCAGCAGATCCTTAATGTCTGGGGCAGCTGCACAGCCACAAGCCCGGCGGGGAATGTTAATACGGTGTGTGAAGACGATCTGGTTCTCCTCATTCACCGTGTGCTCCTCATAATTCTTGACGGGCTCAATTTCCGCCTTGAGGTCAGCATCACCACTCGCTGTATCCAGGTCCACAGAGCAAAGGGAGCCAACAGGCAACTTAATGTTGTAGACATGGTTAAAAACCACAGGCTGATTATCCTCTGGCAAGGTCACGTTTAGCCCAGTCTCCCGCTTCTGCCGGATAATTCGCTTGATAAGTCCACCACTGACATGCTGGTACAGCAGAGCTAAGATCGCACAGGCCAAAACCTGGGTGGGGAGTCCCATTGCAGCGTTCACTTCCTTTTCAAAGCTGATAGAGTCTTATATATATTTGGCCTTTGTAATTTGGAGCAGAAATTGGAGAGCCAGTTCAAACTAAGTTGGATATCCTTTCTTTTCCTGGCACGCTTGTTCCCTAAAAGAAGAAGGAGCAGTGTAAGGGATGAGTTGCAGCTGCACCACCCAACAAAAGGTGTATAGCACTGAATGCCTGCTGGCATCCTGAAAGAACATGGCTGGGATGCTACTCAATGTACAATCTCACTTCACTCAAGTTGCTGAACTTGCTTTGAAATATAATAACAGTGCATTACCTTGTTTAGCAGGATCTCAGTGTGTTTGTGAGCAAAATGTCACAAGACGTGAATCTTGAAGGAAGCTACTATTATTTCCAGTATAGAGCAAGCATATTGGAGTATGGAAGGTTTAACTGCCTCAAGTAGGAGACCAGGGCAAAGAAGCTTGCTGAGTCTCATCTCAGCTGAAACACTACTTTCAGACAGAGATAAAATAAATATATCTTCTGTCATGAATCAACTGATGTTAAAAATCTGTATTTCCTTCACCCATTAGTCCACTGCTTGAAGGCTACTGAAGGTTGGATCATGCAAGAAACTTGAGACATTGTAAAAAGGTATATCAACACTACTAAACTCATTGAAAACCTTTTCCCTGTGCTTTAAATTACTCCAGTTGCTTGGGAATCTGAACTGCAGGTCTTGTAAGCCAATAGTGAGTTTCACTATACTGGTGGTTTGTCTACAGCATGAAGCTAAACAGAACTCTCTGGAGAACACTCCAGGTTGAAGGTTCTGGTGTCAGTCCTAGTATCATAGCCAGCAATAGTTTAGCATAGAATTAGTGAGGCACCACAGAAGATGAGACTCCAACAAGCGAGATACACTATAAGGAACAGCAGTAGAAGTGTATGCGCGCACACGCACACATAAAAAAGGGAGAGGAAGAGAAGGAAAAGAAATCCTTTGATCATCTAAGTCCTTCAAGAAAGAAATAGTTACATCAATATAGGTAAAAAAATGTCTTTTTAGCAATCAATACACCTGTTCACTAGGCCACATTTCCCACCGTCTGATCTTTCATCAGTTACAATAGCTCGCTTATGTTACAAGCGCCTGGCTAGGCTGTACTAGCTCTTGCTGAAACTCATTCTTTTTAATTCGGTTCAATATTTCCTCTTCGGTCTGTACCTGTTTTGTTCAAATGATATGAGCCAGGGGAGCTGAAAGACATCTACTGACTTCCATACAGAATCAACCCTTCGGCAGTGAGAACCAGAGGCAGCTAATGGACTGACTAAACAAGCACACCTAATAAATGTCATCTTAACATTTGTTTTTCTTTCTACTGCCAGAAAACCTTGGTTAAACGGTTAGGTCAGTGACTGTGTTTTCACTAGTTGTAAACTAGTGAAATGCCAGTAATGGAGGAAACAGCATTTTATTCTCTAAACACCACTGTTTCAATTATAATCCTTCATCAGACAAGAGACCAGCTCCTTCCTCCCTTCTGCTTCCCCCAAAGTGTAGAGATCATTTTTCTTCCGATGCTATCCCAGCTACTTTTGTGAAAGAATGACAATAATACATCAGACACTTTACTGAAGTTAATTTTTTTTGCAGACAATGTTGAGCTTACAAAGAGTGAACTTCACCCCTTTTTAATGAGGAATAAATTAGAAATAAACAAGCAGCAGTGGAGGCTTTTTTCCTGTCATGGAAAAGCATTCAGCTTGAAGCCATTTCTAATGCTTACCCCATTTGTTCAAATACATCTGCAACCCCTGTCCGCACCAGAAGAGATCACAGCATAGCTAATAAAGAATAATGGACACAGACATGGTCCAGGTCATATTTGTGACTCAGGCCAATTCCTAAACTGGGTTGCCAGTTCATGAAAAATGTTTAGGGAAGTATTTGAATTGGTGTTCTATTCTCAAGCATTCTCACTTGGGGTTTGCAAATTGCTTTCCATGCAAAGAGATTCCATGTGCTATACACTTTTTGCCCTGACAAAAGGTCATACAACTAAAATTGGTGCCTAACGCTCAAGTAGTTATTTCAGGGACAGGCTGCCCGACAGATGCATCACCTATGGAAAATGGAACAAACTGGAAGCAGTTTTGTACCTAATTCTCACTAAATTTTAGTGAAAGTCGAGCATCAATTTCCTTACAGCTTTTGTAAAACCCAACCTACAAGAATACGGGCCTAGCCCAAGCTAAGAAAATCGATTGTAGTTTTTCTGATGGCTGACCTTATGATGGTACAAACTGTGATTTTTTTTAATATGGCTGGAAAATGAAAAAAATGCTTCTGGCAAGAGCCACTGTCATCGTTACCTTCACTATTGATGAAAGCCGCATGAACACCATTACTTTTACTGGATACTCATTGCATTAGAGCCAGCCAAAGCTCTCAACCTACAGATGACTGGAAGACTTAATGTATCTTGGCTGACATCCTTTTGAAGTTTACAAAGCAATGTTGTGGTGGTCTAGAAGAAACATTCCTCAGCATCTGATCTGTGACCTCTGTGTTTTGACACCTAGTGTGCTATCTGAGCCAATTCAGATCAGGCGTTTCTCATCCGATCCGCCAAGGACCCAACATGACTAGCTGAGCTCCACTCCTAGATCTGAGATCTACAAAATCAGACACCTTCATACAATTATGTATACATTAGCCATATTTTTGGCTGGAAGAACAAAGACAACATCCTTCTCTCCAACTCCGATTCCTCAAACATATCTCAACAACAGCTCGGACCACAATGGACCACCTAGGAGCAGGCCATTCTGGAGAGAAATGGAAGCCACAGCAACTGTCAGGCACAGTTATTCCTTCATTTTTCCCCATCTTCTTCCCTTCAGAACCCTTCATGTAGACTGTTTTTTAAACCTGGCTCTTGGAGACCTCCTCTTCATATTCTCTTTGCAGACATCAGCTGCTGGGTTATTTACAGGCACCTTAAAGTCTTGCAGCAAGAGTTTGCAAAAGAAGATGACCCATGTCATCAGGAGTTTGGCCTTGCTGTAATGCATATAAAAGGAGCTGGGTGATGTTTGTAGCATATCTCAGATATGTTGAGAGGCTTGTACGACCAAGAATGTCTCCCATTTTTCATGAGAACTTTGTCTAATATGGACTATTACTCCTCCTAAGGAATTGTGCCCCTCGCATCTCCCTGCCATCCTGACTACAACACAACCGCTTCACAAATCTTGGCAATGATTATGTGGTTGGTCTGCACAATATTCTGCTTGTCATGCAGAACAACAAAGCCTAGAACTCATGTTCTCCCAGTCTTTTCACTGGCATCTTCCCACAGCCATCGCCCTCACTGGGCAAGAGTAATATTTTGCTTATCTCCTGTTCTCTTCTGCACAGTCACAATATAAATAATAACAAAAGGTGCTGCAGACTTTCACACCCCTTAAATTCCCTTCATCAGGAGCGACTTCCTGCAGGACTGAATTTTGCAGTCCTGTCACTTAATGAGTTGCATACTGGCACCAGATAAAAATAGATCCAAGAGTGCATCTTACAGAGTCATCTGCGGCATGCTGTGCACATCTTTGCTTCCAAGAACACTTGCACAGACTTACCCATCTGAGCGTCTGAGTACAGCTTGTGCAGGTACAGACTGAGAGATAAAACCTTGGATCACTAACACTGGATGCACCAGTAAGAGTGCATCTCTCGATCTAGCATCGTAAGAGTGCTTTTTTTTAAAAAAAAATGTTCAAAACCTTCTTTAAAGCACACAAACCTAATGAGTGATGTATCTTAAATTATTGGTCTAGGTGCCCAGGACAGAGAAGCCAGTCCCTCTCTCAGAAATGTGCTGTCTGTATCAATGAGACATGGAAAGAGGGCGTTTGGCAATAGCTCAGCCACCACAGCAGTAACGGTGCTGAAAGTTTGGAATCTCTGCAAGGAAAGTTGGGTTCAAGTTGAAGCCAGAAAAGTATGAAGATAACACACATTTTTTCACCCCAGCCACAGGCTAAACTTGCTGTCCCCTCTCTACTCCTCAGTCTCGGCTGGCTCAGAGCAGGTTACTATTCACTTTCAAGTTTCTTTGGCCTATTAAAAAAAAAAATAGAGACTATGAATTAAGAAGCTAATCATGGCATCTATGCAGTGCCAGCTGATGTAGAAAGAGATTCAGAAACAAATAAACCCTGTCCTTGTCTTGTAGAAACACTAACTCTGTAAGTTAGATGTTATCCAAAAAGAAAAAAAAGACCATTTCTAGAAAAATACTCCTTCATAATCTGATCACTAGCTAGTAATGCTCTTAATACATGGTGGAAGTAAGATAGACTGTCAATAGCACAAAGGAAAAGAATAATTTTCATTTCCATTGCAGCCCTTTCATCTGAGGATCTGAAAGCACATCACAATCTGGCTGTAAAGAAGCTGAAATAATGTTAGGGTTATATTTTTTTGTCTAGACGTTCCACCACCATCCCCGCCACCCTCCCAACATCAGAACTTTTTCAAGACCTTTCCATTTAATTATAAATATGTTTCTTGATAGGAAATTTTCAATCAGTCTTGAAAAAACCCCAGGAATCCTGACTCCCAGGGAATACTAAGCAAAGACAATGTATAAATATTTTCCTTCCCCAAAGACATATTTACTGGAAACCAGCAGGTGTGAGAAACTAAATTAATCTTTGCATAGTTTAAAGTTCTAGTGTAGCACTCTAATCTGTCTTGCAAATTCAGGAGTGGCAGAGTTGTCAGATGATTTGTGGGTATGTGGAGCGACAAATATGCAAATGAGAACCCTGTGCGATTTTAATCTAAACAGATTGCAGCAATGAAGAAATGGAGGTGTTAAAAAGTACCTCAGCTGTCCTTCTTAAAGGAGACAGAAGGCTGATTAGATTTTCTCAGACACCCTCTACATGTCATGACTTGGAAATTAGCCTTTAAAAAGGGAGGGAAAAAAAAAAGAGGGAAAAAAGGAAACAATTCCTCTCTAAACAGATATTTCCAACATTACAGCAGTAGGGGATCAAATATTGTTAGCATTTATTGAATTCAAGCATATCTAGTTAAAATCTGCCTAAAAGTAGTGATGGGCTGGATTCCGACAGAGAGGAAGACTCAGCTGGAGAAGAGCCACAGCCCTCTACAGAAAACACACAATGGTGCGTTTTGAGGTTTGCTAATTGCTAACCCCAAATTAGTTTTCCGTGATCTGTTAACTGAAGAAACTTCATGTTTCAAGAATTTTCACCAAGGCATGATCTGGCCATCTGTTCCCTCGATACTGGGGTGCACGTGTGTAGGCACTGGCATCGTGATGTCACTGTGCTCTTCTCTTTATCTATTGCCATACAGACAAAAGAGCCACATTAGGAATTTGATCTGACCTGGAATACTGTCTCTTTGCATACATGTGGAATTTGTGCATTTTCTACAAGGAATACAAGCACTGTTATTGCAGAGGATTAATACATTGAAACTGTCTGCTAGAGTGCATTTTTACAAGGCAAGGCTTCAAAAGATGCAACCTCTTAATGAAAAAGTGCTAATGTAGATTCCCCGGGAGCATGTGACTCGAGGCTCCAGGCATCTTCTCAAGCACTAATGGATTAAGTCTGCAGTAAATTGAAATGTTCTCGGAGAGGGAGACTGGGCAGGGTGGCTGAGAGTTTTGACATGGCAAGCCAAAACATCAACAGTTCTGACTTCATCTTTCACTGTGGTTTCCATATATTCGTAACTACAGAAAATAATTTTCTTTACATTCCCAATTCCAACAGGGCAAAGGAATCAGCAGGGATACTCCGTATAGGTCAAACTACACTAAATCACAATGGAGAGCAGAAATTCCTAACAGTCCTAAACTGTCAGCATTGAAACTTTCCAGCAGAAATGATCAAAGCCAAATTGTTGGTTTTTTTCTTTCTCCCTTTCTTTCTTCTGTACTATATTGTATTCATTTTAAGCAGAAGAATTTTAAGGCAGCCAAATCTAGAGTAATCCAGAAAATTCATCTTGTTCCCCAAGGCTCAGAGGCAACCTGTGTGCAAAGAAACATTGTGATGGTTTCAACACCAATTAGACACCACAGATATGAACAGGTCCTGAGGCTGTGAAGCTCCAAAGGGAAACACTCACAATTCAGACACTTTCTTCAAAGTCTTAAACTGACTGCATGAAGAGAGGAAAAGAGGATCATAACTATCAAAGAAGAAAGAAATAAGCTGATTCCCTCGTTCTCAAACATAGTGACAGATAAAATGCAGTGGGATAAACTGTAATCCATCTGGTTTCCAAGTTGCACCATAAAGACTTACCTCTAATCTATATTCAAACAAGTTCACTTCTACCTCCATGGACAGTTCATGAAGAAAAATATGTCGTGCATATACTCTACAGATTTCTATGTAAGAAATCCCACATCTGGAAAACCCACAAACAACAATGGATCCAGACTCCGTGACACACACGCACACATGCACCCTTTCATAAGTAGCAAAATGTGAAGGCACCGATTTGAAAGCCTTTGCCACCCCACCACGCTCCAGATTTGCAGACTAAACTTATTCCTGGAAGTTAAAACAAAAGAAAAGCAAAAATATCTTGTTGTCCGTGAATGTACAACAACAGTGAAAAAGAAGAAGAAAGCACCCTCTGGATAACTACATGGAGAAAGAGGCAGCGAGGAAACACCTGGGAAGGAAGTTTTAAAACACATTTGTTGAACTAGAGGAGTATGAAGTCTAAAGACATAAGGTGGTGTAGGTACCAAAATCCACGTTCTGTTGCAGCAGTGATTCGGTGATGTCCATAGTCCCAGAACAAGGGCCCCATGGCATCCATGTGTGCTGTAGGTGTGGCAGAAAGCTTTGTCTCCAAAAGATATTGTCATTCTAGTGGACAAAAAGCATCATTCCTCCACCGTAAATATGGAAAACTGAGACAGAGAGGCTGGCACTGAGACAATCGAGCTCCTCTAGAAGCCTCTGCATTTAGGCCTAAGTATTTTGCCCACTGCAAGTCTGAGGAAGCTGATCCAGCTTTGCTGAGTCCCATCGCAGGAGTTCAAACACAAGCACCTCTCAGAAGGCATTTAGAGCACCTTACAGCACCAGACGCTAATACCACACTTTTGTTTTCATGAGTCTGCCTTTATGACTTAAACCCTTTTTATTTAAGAGTAAACTGGAAGTTTGTGTTTGATGTGGGTAAGCATCCACAACTCAGAGCCCTGGATACACCTTGAAGCCACCCGTGTTTCGTCTCGTGCTGGCGCTACACATTTAAGAGCAGCCCCTTCAAGGGACGGAGAACACTTACAAATAAGGGCACTTTGAATGCAGAGATGGGAACTGATTTCATAGTTAATTCATGATTTATTTCTGAGCTCTCACACATTAGAGTTTTCACGTGAGGAATGCATCCATCTCACATTCTGAGGGCCTTGCCCATACCATTGGAATTACTAATAAAAACCAAACTTATTTTAGATTACCATAAGTGAACCCTACAGTAGATCCTATTTATGATTTATACCTCAGACTTTTTCAAAGAACAACAATTAAAACCAATACACAGATAATTATTACCCCATCCAGCCCCTGAGGTCCTGCATTAACCATCACTCAGCTAAGCATGAACTCTTCACTCCAGCTAATTTTTCATCTTTGGCTCTTAGATATTATCTCTACTTTGGGGAAGCTGTATAGTTTCTGGTTCACAGATCCAACCGTACATCATCTTTAAATAAAACCATTTGGATTCATTTTACCCTCCACCCATTCTACCTTAGATGAAAAGCAGAATATAGACAGGGTTTTGCCAAGGATGCTTTGGAAGGAATTTTAATTAATTGCTTTGTGTACAATTTAGAATTTAGAAAGGGCTCATATTTCAAAGCCATCAGAATGACAGTGCCACAAAGAGGGAAGGAAAAATAACACATTGCAGCCAACATCCATAAAAATGTGAAAGAGCTATGGTAAATTCTGAATGATAAGCATAAAAGGAGCCCCATGAGAGACTAAAGCTTCTGTTGTACAGTGACTATTTTGAGTTAAATTAGCATGATTATTCCATTATAAACTACTTTGTTTCAAAAGTTTTGTACTCTTAGCCATGGAAAATCTCTCTAGGTCTACCCTTGTTCTGAGAGAGAGAACAGATCTTTCCAAACTAAACAATGATTTTGGCTGTTTTTCAAAGCAGAGCAAAAGTTCAGAGTTCAGAGGTGGTCTTCTTCAAGTATCAGTAACACCTTTGATCAATAAAGTATTAAATATAATGAGAAAATCTCATGAATTAAATGAAAATTAAGTCAGCTGGCAGAGATACAGCTGGGAGAAAATGACTGCTGAAAACATTCAATAATTAAACAGAAGTGAAAAACAGATTATGTGATGAGGTGCCTGCAATAACAGGATATTGAACTCAACAACCAAGAGGAGCCTTCCAGTTTCTTAGTCCTAGACTTTTTTGATTTATGTTTCTTAGGAATTACCTGGTTGATGATGAGAAAAGCAAAGAAATTCTGCCTGAACATACTACTGCTGCTATTGCTATTCCATCAAGAGCAAAGGAGCAAGAACTCAGCGGACAGCCAGGCGTGTGGAAACAGCACTGTGCTGGGACTTGTGAGATCTGAGATCATTCCTAGTTTCTGGAGTGAGTTTAGCCAAGTCTATTATCATCCTGATTTCTAATACGTCAATGGGAGATTTGCACCCCAAACAAAGTGCAAATAACTAAATTACTTAATTCTTTTCATGTTTCAAATTGTTCCTCCAGAGGGATTCTTCAGTTTACCCCCTACAAAAAGACTTGCTCTGCTTTCAGTTTTTTCTGCCTAAGTTCTATGATCTTCATGCTAGAGATTGTCTCTTGATGCTTTTATACACTACCTGTATTAGAGGAAGCCCAATGTGTGTTAAACAACAGTAGCCAAGTGACTACAGTTCTTAATAAGGTTTAATCACAGTCGTCTTCTAAATAGGCCACAGATAGAGAGTACACAAGACCGACGGCAAAAAGGGCAAATGAGATGCCTTTGGAAATTATACAATCTGGCTAGAGCAGAGCTGCTCTGAAACAACTGCCATGTTTAGGGCTGCTGGGTAGAAGATACTTTTGTTAAGGCCATGCCTACATAATTATTTACAGAATAAACTCAATGCTTCCTTTGGAGCCATTCCAGAGGCCAGTCACCATTGGAAGAGACTAAATAACAAACCTGTGTTTCATATTAATAAAAAAAAAGATTAGTCTTATGGAAGTGCTTTGTGTTGTTACAACAAGATTTCCATTTTGGGGCGGGCGGGCACAGCGACGGCCCCTGCCGCAGTCCCCAGAGCCAGCAGTGCAGGGCAGCACACAATGTGCAGCACCCTCACACCTCCTGCTCCGCTCACTGTCCAGGCACAGCCGCTGCAGGATGCGTGCGAGGGGCCACTGCCGCTGAACGCTGCCTCCTGCAGACAACTTCAAAGTTGTACATTGGGGCTGTCATGCTAAAAAGCTGCCTGCTGTCCCTGAAAGAAATGTAAACGAACAGCATGTATTGTAACTTGATGCTCTCATAATGGCTTGAAGCCTCACTGAATCAAAACGATCACAAAATCAACTGGAAAACCGCAAGAACAAGGGTTTGCAACATCTGTTGTCCCACCAGCAGGCATCACAAGTGTTCTGCAAAATTCACATTTACAGGATCGGAACCTAAGGGAATGGCATCTACTGAATTCTAGAATATCCCAGCATCTCTTGGCTTCTGTCAGAGCCTTACAGCTATTTAAACACAGTTGTGTGTATGAGAAGCATCCAATGTGGCATTACGTAACGGTTATATATAGCCAGCGAGACTCAGAAAGAGACCTGTACTCAACACAGGAACCAAAAGCTCTTAATAACTCATTTTTGGTATCACTAGAATGAATAAAATGATCAGAGTTCAAAATGAATGTAGATAATTACTGAGTGACATAGATGCTTAACACAGAATTAATCAGACCATGCTCATAACTTGTTGTTTAATCTCTCATATAATATACTGTTAAATTTGTGTAATTAGAAACAAATAAATGATGCATCTCAGTCTGAGTTGCAGGTGTGTTGCCTTCCAGCATGCTCACGGGCTCCTGACTACGGACAATGTGGCTTACACCAAACATGCCCCTAGCTTATGACTTGGCAGGATCTTGCCTTTTTAATTAATTTTACTTCAACAACGGCAGAAGCCTTTCCTGCACTTTCTTGGCGACCCTAAGGTCTCTGGTGCTATACCTTATCCAGCAAAAGCATGCCAGTGGGAGGCTGCACTGCTCTCCGTGTCCTTGTCTTCATTCACAGGGGCAAAACAAACCTTGTCTTTAAACCCAGACTGAGATTTCAAAGCATCTGGCTAGAAATCCACATACTTCCTGAGAAGTGCCTACAAAAATGATAACCTAAGGATGTCGATGCTGTCCACTATTGGGTGCTAGAGACCCTGAGATCATCGAGGCAGTACCATGGTGTCACTTCATAGGTATTAGGGAGAGATGTGTGCCACCTTCTGGCAAAAGGTGAATTTTGGGAGTGCTGTGTGTGACCCTGCAAGCATTGCCAGAGTCAGCTCCTAGCTGACAAGGCTCTGAGCACCCAACAAAACGAAGACAGACAACGGGAGCTGTGAGCGAAAACCAGACTCGCTCCACGACTGCAAACCTGTGCCAGAGCTCGCTGGTTCCAGGAGGGCAGCGGCCCAAAGGGACAGTCCAGCCAGCAGCTTCTGAGTGCACAGCAGGCTATTTGTGACCAGGAAAATCTGCCTCTTGTGCTGAATTTCCATACATGTTTAATCCCAGTGACTGAGGAAGACATTGGCAAAGCATATGCCCCGTCGAATGGAGGCAAATAAAGCACTTAGCTGCAAACAGAGCCTAACATTTATTTTGGGTGTGCGATGGAGTCTGAATTCATGTGATAGAGTAATCCTGCCGGTGAGGTCATGTGTTCCTCTGAAGGGGCTTCTTTGTACCCCGCGTTAGTTAGCAACGCTTTTTCTGTTATCAAGCATCTGATTAAACTCACAAAAGAAGGGTCTTTAAAAAACAGTCTCAGGCAGAACTGAGAAGTGAATAAATAAATACGTTTTTTTTCTTTTTGTTTTATCTGACAGGAAAAGGAGTGAGGAATAAGATGGGAAAGGGGCAGAAGAAAGGGATTCATTGTTCTCAGATGACAGAACAAAGGTCTTCATCTATTTTCAAATTTTCTACAGAGCCCAACCCTGTTGCAGACACAAGTTATATACATCAAATTTCACCTTGAAGGATCACCATGCACTATCCAAATAACACAAGCCTCCTCGAAGCTATCCAATGCCTCTCACTGCTGGACTGACACAGCACATACCTTCCGCAGTAGTGAAATCCTTTACCAAAACAACTGGGCTTTTGTTTCGTTATGGGAGAGGTAAATTGAAATGTGCCCACAATTTTTATTTGACTTCAAGAACACTTCACCCCTCGGATGAGAATATTTTTCGTCCTGCAGCTCAGACAACTTTTGTAAAGCTTTGTAGTACCCCTTACCATGTGGCAGGAACACCAGCCCAGCTCTGACAGCAGGGAAAGAGTGAGTTATAACTAAATCATTACTAATTTCCCTTGCAGGACACAGACCCAAGGTCAGCTTAGATTGTGAATTCTAAAAGCAGCAAAGCTTGAGCTGTTTTGCACTGATTTATCTGTAAGCACTCGAAGATGCTTATAAACGGTACGATATATGCTGTTAAATACCTGTACTTACTAGAAAGACATTATTTCAGATTAGTTATTTGGTGGCATCAGTGATCCCCTATATTAGAAAAAAAATTAACTCGGTTCCTCTCTTTCTGGATTATTTCATTCAGTACCATCCTCTCCACTGGATGTCTGAGCAACCAGACAGACATATAAAGGTTGGCTCTGTGAAAAGAGCACTATAAAAGAACTGTGACCAGGTGATGATAAACTAACAGGTACAACCAGTTGAAAATTTTTCACAACACATATTTTGCCATTGAAAGATGTCATTTTTCATTCGCTTCTGAAAACTCAGCGAGAACAAAAGTAAAATATAGTCAACAGCATTTGAGGAGTTCCCTTTCTCAAGAAAAAATTCCATCCTATCCTGAAAAACCTTCCTGAGGAAATCTGCTTTGAAAACAGCAATTTTTCTGCTAAGACTTGCTTTGAACAAAATGGTCTTTTTGAAAGCATAACCACCTCAATAATTTCTTCAACCTCCTTTTTCTAATAAAACACAGAGCAGCCTGGACTTCAATTACTAAGTGAAAAGTATTATGAAACTACAGTGCTCATGCTCTTCCTTCATCCTGGGACAGGAGGAGAAAGAGAATTCATCTTTTGCTCTTTTACACCTCTAGAAGTGTAGAGATGTGCCCACAGAGAAGTAAGATACATCAGGGCATTTTAAAAGACTATTAGACACCAAACTGATTTCCAGGTAGCAAAATACTTCAAAAATAGTGGTCCAAGAGCCAAAGAGCTTTTTATTGATGCCTGACTCATTGTCCAATTACCTTCTTATTCCTTACCATCTCTGAGGACGCTGATTCTTCTGTTCACAAGGCAAGTTCTGCTTGTTATACAAAGAAGTAGCGTAGCTACTGATAAACAACACTCCCCTCGCACCCCCCAGCAAGCTTGGCTGGAAACCATCTTGGCTTAAGATGTAAAACAAACAGCTTGAAAGACGGGGAAAAGAGAAGAAAGAAGAGCTGGGGAGGGGGGGGAGCAGAGGAGACAGATACTCAGTTTTCTCAGTTTTCTAATTTGATTGTAGTGTTCTGGTGTATTAGCCAACTCCACTTTCTCTTCTCCTACAAAGCTTGTTAGGCCAGCTGGTGAATTTGACCTGTGGCACTCCACTGATTCACAGCAGCTAAAAATATGTCTCTGTATTACTTTCTATCAAATAGGGATTTTTTTTGAGGCAAAATAAGGATAAGATCATGTGTAAAGGATGCCACTGAATGAGTTCAAGGGAATAATGCAAGCTGCAGTGGGTTGAGTGAAATAATGTCTCACACGGTTTACTTTGCTGCTTCTTTCTGCCTTAGAGGTGCAAAGCCCAGGAAATTAAAATGCTGCATCTACAACATGCACAGAATTTATTTTACAAAATAGGTTTATTCCTGTTATTCTGTGAAGAGGTGAAACTCTGAATGCTGAGCTGAAAAAGCCAAACAAATGTTCATTTGGAATAAATGCTTTTTTTTTAAATGTATTTCAGTTGACATTTACAACAGTGGCTTCTGTGTTGGTGGGATTTGGGTCCTGCTACGCCAGCAGCCTCAGAAAAGGAGAAAGCATTCTCCAGACTGGTCCTGCAGGGACATGTGGAAGATGCTGGCAGGCAAGGAGCACACAGCTCACTTCTGCTCTATCACAGAGCCTTGGCTGGTGGTGCTGTGAGGATGGGTCTTTCTGGAGAGCAGAGCTCTCCTTTAAGAAAATTTGGAGTACCAAATTCCAGATAGACTTAGTAGGGAGTCTGCTGCTGACTGATGGGAAAGTCAAAATGGAAATAAAGTTTGATACGAACTGAATGGATTCCCCTGGCCTGGAAACTCTTCGTCTCAACAGCAGTTGAGACAAAAGCTTCCCAACCAAGGGTCTGCCATCTTGGAGTCTTCTGAACCGTAACAACAGAAATGAAGCTAAACAGAGCTGCCTTGTTAGGGTTGGATGTGTGGAGTTCGCACAGAACCATGTGCTCTCAGTAGAGACTCCAGAAAGTGCTCATAACCTTCAGATTAATAGCGTGCTCTCATGGTTAGAACTGAGGACTGAAACTCAGGTATCCTGCACTGAAACAATTTCATAATTTATCTGATGTGTCTCAGTTTACCCACTGGTAAAATCTCACCGAGGGAATGTATGCCTCTGAATTCAGTATCTCAAGGACATCACAGGAAAGGCACTGTCAAATCCTCACTTCCATAATTGAACAACGTTCCTGAAGAGTGCTATAAATCTGCCAGAAAATAGGTAAGTAAAAAGCAAAGAATTGGAGTTCTCCCCTGCAACAGAAGGGAGAAAAAGAATCACAGATAGGGAAATACCTTTCACATTGAAGAAGAAAGTCTGACCAGAGTTCTGTGGCAAACTTGCACATAGCTTCATGACCGCTTGAAATTCTAGGGTAACAACAGAAAATTGAAGACTTATTCTGAAGCCAAAACATAGGATGTGCCAAGCCAATTACCAGAATAAGATGAATCCATGGAAATAAATGATAAGGTTAACAAAACCCACAGAGAAACAGACCAGAAAATTTGAGAAAAATCTGCAGCTGAAACAAAATACACGGGTTCACCTAATTATCTTATGTCTACAGAACACCCTTTCATCTATAACAGTCTCCAGTCATTCTATGAAATCAGAGGAATCATTCATACACAGGTAAACACAATCAGCCTCCAAGATGAGCTGTATCCACCGTTCTGTAGCAGCATCTTCTGCTGCTACACAGCTGAAGTGATTCGTGCTTTGGAGAGGAGGTACAGAAGAATACTACATCCAGCTGAAATCACAGCAGCATTTTTATACAAGCCACAAGAAGCAAGTTAGTTACTTCAAGGGGCAGATTATTCAAACGTGTAACATACAAAGTAAAAAAGAGAAACAGAGCTAGAAGAGGTAACTATAGGAGAACTAGCACCAATCCTATCTGGTCTAGCTCCCAGTAACTGAGATGAGCCACAAGTTAACGGGGAATTCAGTCCGTCCTTGGAGCTTGGGGTTTTTTTTTAAGAACTCAGACACTTGAGCATCAATTTCTGGAAATGGGAACTTGGAAAAAAGAACAAAACAAGCAGGTCAGTGGGGTGCTTTTGAGCTGCATTCAGACTCATGGCAGGGTGCGCAGCAATCAGCCAAGTAGAGCAATTTGCTACAAATGTGAGAGAAAAAAAAAAAAAGACAGGACTATGCATCTGCTAAACAGATTTTTTTGCTCTCATCTGTAAAGCAATCTCTGTTCTTACTGTAGCTTTCAGAGCTAGAAGGGAAAAAGCCACTAATAGACACAGCCTAGACAAAAACTGTGGAGTAGAAACAGCAGGACACATCAGTGATGTGAACAGCAACAAAGACAATGGTTCAGAAACACTGTCGCTGCTCTAAAAACAGAACTACAGAAATGGGTCATCTCAGGAGGACTCCACGGGAAGTAGAAGGGATGTGTTCACACCTTCATTTTGCTTAGTTTCCCACCGAAACCCCTGTTTGCATTTGCAGCACAGAAGAGAGTTTTACCCATCGGTCTCTGGAGACATGTAGAACTCTGGATTGTTAAATGTGGAACTGAATCAGGTCCATAGCAAAGCTGCCACAGACACTGAAGCCCAGATTAGTGCCTTTTCTAATATAAAAAAATTCTTTCACAGGAAAAGCAACTTTTGAGCATAATCTCCCAGCAGAAATTACTCTTACCTCCTAAGAATGTACTATACCTTTTAATAAAGCCTTTCCTAATAGCAAAAGCATTCACTTGGTCTCATAGCTTTTTCCTCCTCATAGCAAAGACGCAGAGCTGGAAGAGATCTACGTTCTTCTAAACTTGTCTTTGGAAAGTTTCTTTGCCAAGTTACACTTTGTCAGGAGCTCATTATTTGCTGGGTAGACACTAGAGACTTCACTTTGAATTATTTTGAGGGCTTTGCTGATGCAGTTTCAAACGATGAGGTTTGTCTGCTTTTCTGCACGAATCACAGCAACTTACATTCATTCCACATACAAAGCTCTACTTAATTTCCAGACCCTTCTCCACAGCGTTTCTTCCAAAACCACCTATAGGTTTTCCAGAGTCCACTTCGCAAAGTAATAGAGGGTTTTGTGATGAGATGGAAAGAGCAGAAATTCAGGACTTTTGAATTTTCTCCCCGCTCCTTTCACACTCAGAAACAGATTCTGAGAGCAAAGCAGCAAGCAATTCTGGAGATAGGAGCTTGAACAGTCTCATTTGTCTCTAAAATTCATAACTGAGGTATCAGACATCTGGCTTTTCTACAGATAATGAGAGGTAAGAAATGAATCATCAATACTGTTGATAAATACAATATGAATAGGTGATCGGCTATAAAAAGAAGATGCCAAATTAATAAGTTTATCAAAAATATTGGTGAAAACTATGCAGTAGAAAATATTTGTATCTATAAGAACCATGAACCATTGGCATATTAAACAAATAATCACATACTGTACAAGTGTATAGGCTCAGCACACTGAAACAACATTTCTTAGTACAGCATCTCTGATAAAGCTGGTTGTTAAATTTCTCCTGGAGGTCAGAAGGCAGACATCAGCTAAAATTCTACTCCATACACCCAGCATCACATTTTTCCACATTTAAAGTGATTTTAGCTGAAGGAATGTCACATACTGAGGCAAGTGATGTGGAATTCATCTGTTTTAATGACTTTGCTGTAACTAAGACTACAAATAATTTACATGTATATTGGTCTAGAATAACAAAAAGTGCTTAAGTAGGATGAATTGCTACAGATCATATTGATCAGCGGGCAGCAGGATACTTGCAGAATTCATTGTGGTTATTTGTATGCAGTTTGTAATTTTACTTTGATTTAATCATGTGCTTACTCAAGCACTGAAAACTACATCCTAAAAATGTCTCAGAACCCCATGATAAAAGCCTGTTATTCTTGGCAACCAGAAATATTATTACTTGCCTCCTGTCATTAGTAGACTCGGGTCGTTGTCTTAAAAGAAGCTGGGGAAACATCTGGGTAACCCTTCCGCAGACAATTCTTTGCTTTTGAACCAACTCTCAGTTTACTTGGGCAGCTTTTGCTCCCGGCCAGAGCTCCTCTGTCCTTGGTCCTGGCATCCGCAACCCGCAGGAACGCGCGCGCTTGCCTAACTCACCAGACCACAGGAGGAGTTCCTTGAAATCTGACTTCCAGTAATAGCCCCCAGGCTAGATATCTGCTTGGCCTAGTTCTGTCACATGTGGTAGCATCAAGAATTCGCATCTTTGGCAACCTAGGGTAGGGTAGCAAACTCTTCGTAGAACAAAATATATAATGAATAGTGATGATGGAGTGAAATAAACCATGGCTTGGCAAGACAAAATAAAATATAAATTAGATTCACAAAATACGAAGCAAATTGAGTGCAAGGCATTTGGAAAAAGAGAGAAGACTGTTTCTGAAAAGTCCAGTCCAAGGATGTTTCTCAGTGCTTTGATGTAAAGCAGAAGGACTTATGTATTGTAATGGAAAATACAGCCACATACACAGCCCTGAGCCAGTCATTAGTCGCAATGGTGACTGAACTCGGACAAAAATCTGCACTGCTGCTTCAAACGTCAACAAATTGAGCACTGTTACACTAATGGGAGACTTGAGAGACCTCCACCAACAACGCTCTGACCTCGTTTTCTCTTAACCCATAGTGACTTGAGACCTGTCTGTGTTAAAGCCTTAGCTGACAGCAATTTGAGCCACAGAATAAAAGAAGGGATGTGGAGCTCAATTATCCAGCAACAGATCTCCAATGAAATCAATGCAACTGTGTCACATGAGAATCTGGCTGGCAGCCTCTGAAGTCTGCATAGAATAAAACCATCCCCTCAGAAATGCAAACTGAAGTGGACAAGGAGTAATGCAGACAATGAAGTGCCATTCTATGCATGAAAAACCCTCAGCGGATTCTAGTTTCCTTGCTGTCAGACTGGGTTTATCCTCATGTTACTCCATGAGCAGTACTCCTGACCTATATGAACACACACCAAATCAGATCAGGCCAAGGTATCCTCTGTAAAAGGAAATTTCTCTACTATGTAATTAAGACAATGTCAGGCAGGTACACTATACGCATATTCGACACCCCATATCAAATTGAAACAATAATTGCTCATGTTAGCAAAAAAGCTCTCTCCCCACATCAATCCACTGAAGCTACACACTGCAGACTCAATTTTTGTTTACAGTAAGGCCCCCATTTGGTCAGTGTAGGAGGGCATATTAATAGGATGTTAGGAGACAGGGTTGTAGGATACATAGGGCATATATCTATTTATAGGAACTGCACATGCATCAAGTGGGAGGTTTATGTAGATACACAGAAAAAAAACAACAGTTTAAGGGTTCCTCCGTATGTTCCAAGCAAAGTAAATAGTACAAAAGAGAGTCAGGCCACAACCTGGAAAGTACTGTATTAATTTCTCCTTCCCCTCTCCACTGCCCTAGTGAGTCCCCATCTGCAGTATGCGTCCC
>Ga0181612_106509_pt1 | contig 20989 bp, 10 predicted proteins | sample HoacroProtozoa21_FD_119630 | JGI IMG/M metagenome (GOLD analysis project Ga0181612, IMG submission 119630) | Hoatzin crop microbial communities from Cojedes, Venezuel. Combined Assembly of Gp0051906, Gp0051904, Gp0051908
ATGAGTTCCTAATTTTGTTTTGCTTGCATGCACAGCTTTTGCTTTACCTATTAAACTGTGTTTACCTCAATTCACAAGTTTCCCACTTTCATCCTTCTGATTCTCTTCCCCATCCCACTTGGGGAGAAGGAGCAAGCAGCTGTGTGGTGCTCAGCTGCCTACTGAGGCTAACCCACAACAGTGGTAAAACCAGTAACTCCTCGATGTGATAGCCACTCTGGACTATTTTAGGAGACATGGTTTTCTTGTCAGAAACCACAGCAGTAACCCTCTGTCCTGTCCGTGCTCTGCCTTGTGGCTAGCAGCATTGTTATTCTAGTAGACACTGACGTAGTTAAGTCGCCCATGAGTAGCAGGTTATGTGATCACGTGACTCCCTCCAGCTGTCTAAACTATGCAGAAATATAAAATAATACTCATACATCTTTCTAGATAGTGATTATTTGTCCGATCTTTGGATTGCAAGAATACATTGCTTATCTTTACATCACTAATCGTCTACTATACTACAGCTGTTAATTCTGAATTGTCAGGCAAATGAGACAGTATTTTATATCCACAGAAGTGAAAATACATAAAAAGGTAGCAATGCCCAGAATTTCACAATACAAGAGTATCCAAGTGAGAAGAATAAAGGACGAGAGGGAAAGGTGTGTAAGCTGGCTGAAAGCCCGCCTGCAATCTCAAGAAACATCTAATTCCATTTCTATGCTCTGTTAACTTTCCCAGTGCCAGTCTCCTCTCTAGGCATGATCTGGTCCAGGGACTGGTAAATTCACAATGTTGGCACAATTGCCATTTTAGGACAGGGTGAAGGACTTTTCTGTTTAGCAAAGAAGAGTGGCACTCTACTGCTGATCTCAAGGGCCTAATCGGCTTTCCAGAAGATGTCTAAAACAGCATAGCTTTTTTATTTAGTCAAGGTAGACCACAAAAATACAAATGGCTGCTAGACCAGTGCCTCCCAGGTAGAAGACAAAAACCAGTTCTTTCCTTCTCTTTTCTTCCTTCACCTGCAGAGCTTCAGTTAAAAAAAAAAACCCACACAAAACCCCACCACCCAAACCTGACCTCTGCCATCTCTCTTGGGATCACATATGGTCATTTACTACCAGCTGGCACACAGTCCTAGTCAAAGCAATGTCCAAGTTATTTATATATGTGATCTGCAATGGAATGATTCCAGCCTAGATATCCACGCAGAAAACTGCATTTGTTCTTTCTCTGTGTGTGCTTCAAGATGCCAAGCCCAGGAAACATAGTGCAGCTACTCAGGACTGAAGTGTCTGGTATCATTGCCTCCACTGACTCTGATCACATTTCAGACCATGGCTTACCAGTATCCAATCTCTATATGCCAGTCCATCTAGCAGGAAGATATTTGGCAAAGTACCTTAGACTGAATTACAGTATAACTTCCAGGGGACAACAGAAACTTTACTGAGTAAAGGAGGATTCTTTGACCAAACTCCAGGCCCAGGGCAAGGAAGAAGAAAAGGATTGAGCCTGACTTCCTTCACTGTTTTCATTGGGACTTTCTGGAGTATGAAACTAGTGAAAACATGCCACAGTACAGTATTATTTCAGAGCAAAGAGTAGGCACATCAAATGCAATGATGCCTCTAGATAGTACATATGCTAAGAATTTAGCCAGACTGAAAAAGGAAAGTGGACAAATTCCTGGATGAGAACTCTGTCTAAACCTCACATACAAAGGCATAGCATCCAGCTCTGATAATTCCTGAAGTATGTATTGCCAGAGTGCAGGAGACTATTCTGGGGAATATCACTAAAAGCTTGATGCTTCCTATCCTTATATTCTTTCCTAGGCACTTGTTGTGAGCCACTGTCAAAGACTACTGGGCAAGATGGAGCTGTGGTATTTCCAAAATTTATCATAAATACAGTACTGGAGATACTGGCACCCCACACACCTCTCACAGTCCTCTGTTTTATGTTAAGGTGAGCGAAGGTATAATTAATTTCTACCTGCAAGAGTTTGAGACTGAGATGTTGTCACTGTACTGGTTTCAGTTATCAAGGAATAGCTGTCCCCTCTAGCAGGGAGCAGGGCATGAGTGGCACCCATCACAATGCAGACTAGCATTCTGAGACTGATAAAGACGTCTCAGGAACAGCAAAGAATGCTATCCTGTCTATCCTGGAAGGTATCCAAATCATTACAAGAAGCCCTACATATACAATGTATATTCAGCTGATAAAACCAGTCAGGGAGTCCACAAGTCTTCCTTGGTAGTCCACAAATCTCTGTGGAGACCTATGCACTGCAGTTGCCACAGTTCTAGACATTACATAGAGAAAGCCATATAAACAGACCCCATCTACTACCCCAAGACAGATGGGAACTCCCCTTGAACATATCCCTTATAAACTTGGTTGTTTTCAATATGGATGATTTGCAGATATATTTTCTACAATTGACTATGAAAAGACTCACATTTGACTCACTTAGGTTGAAGTCATTCCTCAGGTACAAGCCGGGGGTTGGCACACTCCAAAGAAAAGTATAATGCTTCTATTCAACGGGGACAGGTGCCCAGAAAACGGAAGAGCAGGTGTCAGATATCTTAAGCTTCTAAACAGAAAAATTCTAGACCCAATCCTGATCTCACCTCAATAGGACAATCTAGTTCAATTTTCTCAACCAACAGTCTGTGTAGCAATGGCTGACACTTCATGAAAGCAAATAGGCAAAGAGAATCATCCTTGGCAAGACAGCCGTTTCCTCCAAACTTTGCAGCACAACACAACCACAGATGCCAAATGACAACATTTCATGTTAGCTCACGCTGCTGTATCCCATAAAACTGCATAACCCTAAATAAACACTCTGGGATCACAGCTTCACCAAAGCTGACAGTTACAACATCACGTCTAGCCAATTACTGTAAATGAATGGCTTGTATAAACATACTGTTGCCATCGTGATGCTTTCAAGAGGTAAGCAGTTCAAGAACAAAGAAACCTATATTGTGAGAGTCCAAAGTGTTCTGAAGTAGCTGCTACACCGTCGTACACTCCTGCTTATCTGCAGCAGGCATGCAACTTACCTTGATGAAGAGTCTCAGGCTTGAGAAGAACAGACGTGAGCCAGTCCCCACTACTCGTCTCAAGGAACAGGTACAGTCAGTGAACATGTTTCTCTCTGAAGTCCTTTTCTGATTATACTGTAATGTCATGTTCCCTGTTACTTATTCTCTCTTATATCTAAATCTTTCATTCCTTGCTGCAGAATGATCCAGCATGAACAGACTGGCTTGCGAGCGAACCAATCTAATATTAATCTACAGTCTGGCTGTTAGGGCATTCTCTTGGAAGATGAAGTAGCACACTCCAGTAGCCACTAACTTTCTGAATTTGGTTTTCCACTTCCCTGTCCTTTCTCTAGCCTATGATGAAAAGGGTGGATAGCTCATCAACTTTACCTTTTTTCCAAGTTATATTAAATAAAAATCAGCACTCTCCAGTGCAAAATACCTCCTTTGCTTCTGGTCTGGAGAATTTTGGACTTCTAAAATTTACAGCCACTGCACTATATATGTCTGTTTTACATTAACCATATGTGCATTATACATCAAGTCATAAATTATTTTAAAGACCTTTTGAACTATGCACAGTAGCTCATATTTAGCACAGGCAAATATCTCCCAAAATATTCCCAATCAGATGCACCCTTGAAAAAAGGGATACCTTGCTAGTCATTGTGAAAAGATTAGCCCTCATTATGATACTGTATTTCATTTTGTATTTTTCATAAGTTTGTATGAAAAAGTTCAATGTTACACACAGTATCTCCTTTCTTTTAATCTAGTAAGAATTAGATTATATTTAGCTTGTTTCTACTTAGATTGCAGCAGGTAAATTGCAATTCTTTATGGTACTCACATTTAAATCTTTCAAGAACTTTAAGAAACATAGCCCATAAATACAATCTAAATTCTTAACATATAATCTTGAAACAGTCTGCCAAAACACATCAATATGAAGAAATTTACCTTCATTTGGTTGTGACCTGTAATTTTTCAGGATGACAGCTTTGGCATGTGATATATTTGCAAAGATCACGTATTCCCCTCTGAGAATGACAACTTCCATAGAATTTAACCCGTCCTTGACATCTGCTAATGTTTATGTCCATTATTACCTATGTATGCATCCTGTACCAAATACTTCTCATAATAAACAGGCATGATATATTTTAAGAATATCAATATTCCAAACATATAATATTACAATTATATAAGATTTGTTGTAAGACTGTGACTTTCAGTGAACTCAACAACAGAATTTGCCCTTTTATCTATGCAATGTATGTGAGAGATCTACTTTTACAATTTCTTGGAATGGGTGACTGCTCACTACCAGTGCACGAGTATAATTCACTTCATGCTTAGCCTTCTCTCTAACAGCAATAGTAGGCCAATGCACTTCTGGTACTTTCTTTTCCCAGGATTGTTGGGACAGAAACCAAGCAATAACCACTGTACTGGACAAGCCCTTCTGGTGGCGGCAACATTTCCAGTGGGCTGATGTCCAGAGGACCAAAGGGCCTATCTCCTGCCGCAGTGGCAAATGAAACTCATGCCAAAGGAGGGGCCATGAGTTTTCACAAAAAGACAGTGGCTGAAACTAGCCAGCCATCACAGAATCATCCACAGCCTTTTCCCTGTCATTGTCCCACAAAGATTTTTGGCAAAAGAAGAGTTCAGGAGTAGGGTTAATCAATTGGTTTTGACAGCAGCAGCTCACTCCAAGCTACCTGGAGTAGCACACATGAAAGTCTGCAGTGATTATGGAGTAAGCCTAATATTTCTGGAGTGGGGAAAAAAAATAATTAAAAAATTACTCTAACACTTTATTTTCAGCTTTGCAGCAATATAAGGCAAAAGTTTAGGCATGAGGAGTTTACAAAATATTCTCCCCTTGGCCAGTTACTGTGATCTTGCTTGTTACTTATAGAGGAAAACAAAGATATAGTATTTTTTTTCCATTGAAATACTTGAACCACCTGCTAGGATTGCTTTTGGTTAGTAATTACATGCAAGGTCAAGCTGCTTTGCCACTGTGCAGTTTTAATAAGGTGCCTCCCATGGTAAAGCTACAAAAACACTGTGACCCTAATGTTAATATCAAGTTTGACATAAATGTGAAAAATTTATTTGCGTAGCCATGAAATATAACATAAGAAAATGTATCAGCAGGTCTAGCTAAGAAGTAAAAATGTAAACAAAATATAACAAGTATATTTTTTATATATATATAAAAATATTTTTTATATATACACATAACAAGAAGGGGCTTGTTTCTTGAAGCTTCTTCTGAAGTAAAGTTTACTGTATTACAGGATTCCATTCTGCCGTATGTCGCTAAAGGTAAACAAGATAACAGCAAGGACATGATAAAGCACAACAGCTTTTATTCCAGTTATAAAAATGTTAATTCTGTCACCTATCTGCTAAAGTCTGTGAATTCAATTTCAACATAGCTGGTCACAAAAAAAAAGGGTAGCAAAAGTTAAAAAAAGATAATTGGATCCTTACCTCATTGCAATATAGTCTGACACTTCTGAGGAACACTGTATCTTCTGCCAGTGACCAAAAGGTTACACGGCATGGGAAGTGTCTCCTGTCACTAAATAAGCTATTGCGATTTATCCACTTGGAAAGCTGGGCCTTGTTTAGTCTGTTACAAAAGTTAGAACATCATGATTTTATTATAAAATTAGACTCATAACCAGAGTACAACTTCTCAGTAACAAATTACTATGTATTCTCTGTATTTACATGAAAACTATGTTAGATTTGCTACTAAAATATAAGGCAAATATTCTGAGAAACACGAGGCAATCCTAATGGCATGAAATGTCTTACTTGAGTATTTACTTCTACAGACAAAAGTCAACTATTCAAGAACAGTAAGTCATCAGAACCACAGCTTTAAACATATTTCTTTAATTCTGGGCAGAAGCACTAGTTTGTAGAATGTTCTCTTGCCTGTAAACCGACACTTCTGTAATGGAAGAAGTCCAAAGATCTGTTAGTGAGACAGACTACCACTCAATAACGATAATGAAGACAACTTATATAAAATTTAGAACTATCAAACTCACTGAAGCAAACCTCATAGTCTCTTATATGAGAAAGACTATGTATTAATTTCCTACAGTATACTAACTGCACTATAGACTCTTTGGTAAGGCAAAGCGCAAGAAAACTCATATAACAAAATGTTTTACCTCTGTCTTACTTAAAATTAACCTGCAATGACCTCCTGAAACTGCTTAATGAGAAACCTTCCTCTAGGTTAAGCAAAACTTCCTCTGCAGTTTCTCCTTCCAGTTATTGGAGCTCACTATGGAATTCTGCTATGAAATAAGGCCAGACAGCTTTTCACAGGGCTTTGAAAATTCAGTTGGCTTACACTCAGGCAATGAATAGAAAGCAAAAGATCTATGCTAAAGAGAAGTGAGAAGATTGCTTTATGAGAGGTAAGAGACATGAAGACAGGGAAACAACATACAAAAGTGAAACCAAGAAACAGGATGAAATGAAGGGACTGAGAAAGGGTGAAGACGGAAACAATCTGCAGCAGTCAAGCTCGCTGGTGAGAAACAACTACAGATAATGAAACAGGACAATATACAGAGAAAGAGGCAGAAATATAAAAAAAAGGAAGACGAAACAGCTAGGTGGAAAGACACATTCCCACGAACAATCTGAAATTCAACTCAAAATTCTCAGATCTTGAAGTGTTTTGTAAAATAGCTGACTTCCAGCAAATCTATTGAAAATTATGTTTCAATGCCCTAGTAATAACACACACAGTGGAGAGGACAACCTGCTAATGCCATCAGTATCTCTGTATACTCAAGTGATATGCTGTGTAGTATAGGTATGGATGATGACTGTCAGTAACTCACAGGAGAAGACAATATAAAAACACTTACAGTTTTTATTGATCAGGTTTTTAAATTACCAAGAAAAGAAGACATAAAAATAATAGAGAGGTCATAAAGACAATGACAGTCACTTTAGCATTACATAAGCAAAAGCTATTAAAAATGTTTTATGCCTGAACAGAGACTATCAGGAGTATCCCATCAGAAAGGAGACAGACATCCAGTAATTCATAGGAGCAGATGGAAAGTACTTGCCACTATCAATTATTGGAAGCTTAGAGAAGCTTCCACTTTCCTTAAGAACTGAAGGGGTTTGGTACAGAAGCTTGTCCATTTACATGATCTTGTAATGAGTAGAGACAATTACTGAAATTTCAACACTACTTAGCAAAATTAAATAGTACTAAAAAATTGGAAAGCTATAAAATTTGTCTTGCTTAGATAAGTCAACACAGATCACCAGAACTACCACCTCAGTATTAACCTGCAGTATCACCAAAATCACTTCATTTAAGTTCTTGACTGAATAGTAAACACTGTAAGACTCAGTTACTGTGAAACAAAGTCATTCTTTTGCTGTTTGTAGAGGTGAGCACACCCGTGTCTACCTACAAGAAATTAAACTCTGCTTTTCCCTTTTTTTCCACAAAAGCATTTTAACTACTTCCACTTCAGTATTTTCTACACTAAACATTTGAGCCTCATAATTTTTTAAAACATTACTTATAATGAAAATCTAAACATAACACATGAAAAAGAAATTTAAACTTCTCTGTTTTCAGCTGCTCTGCTACCAGTTCAAATCCTAGTTTTAGAATCCCCTATTAAATTTTTCTTAATAACCCAAGCCTTTCTCAGTATCAGGCAGTTCTTGAATTTAAAGTAGTTATCAGCATAAATAGAGAATATGTAACATGAAAGTTTAAATTATATTGACAAATACGTATGTTCAGAAATACAGAATTTTATTTTAGTTATTTAATTAGTTTCATGATTTTATAAACTGTTTCAAGAGTCCTCTTTGAGTAACATCATGTTTAATAGTGTCCTGGTGTAGCATGTTAAAACTATGCCAATAACAATACATAAAGACAGTGCACACATCTTCCCATGGCATTGTGCTTGCTGTGTCTAACAGACTTACACTGCCAGCATAGTCACAGCAAATTCTGTAACAGCTGCTGAAACTCAAACACCTAAGTATATCTGCACATAACTCTATACAGACAGCTATCCCTAACTCCTAATATGGTTCTCTCCAATTATATCTAAGCTACTGTATTATCCCACACTCTTTTGGGACACACTGTCCACTTAGCAGAGATATAAATACGTTCCCTCCATGTTAAAGGATACCTATTCCACCTACCGTAAGAGTACACCATTCCCAGAACCGTTACCACAAAATTATTATGATTTTAATACCCATTATGAGTTGATAAAGGAAACTGCACTGAGTATCTTTCAGACATTTTTTACATACCACTGTTGTGTTCTTTCTATTATCAATACATTGTTTTAGTTTAAGATTCCTACTTGCTCCTGTCAACTGATTCTAGAGAATAATGATATAGTGTAAGATTGTTCTACAAGAAAAAGAAGTAATCTTTTCCTTCCATCAGAATCATTCTGTTTCCTTAATCTTTTGTGACTATTGAAGATATCGCCAGTTGTCCCTGTTTCTCATGCAACACCAATTGCCTTCTTGTGACAAAACCCTGGTGCATCTCAATTTTATCTCATTAAAGACCTAGATTGTGAAAAAGCATAATTCATGTACTTCATGCTAAATGAGTTTACATCTAAACCTAACAGGAGGAAAAGACATGCCAGCATCTCCTTTAGAAGAACGTCTGCATTAATAAGCTATTCAAAAGGATGAACAGAAAGAATTAATTCATTTTCTGGAGTTCCTCAGAGAAAGTCATGACAGACTCTCCAAATATTATTAGGATCAGGCAACTTCTATGTGATGTCTGTTGCAGCTGATTGCAGAGATAGCCTGTTACTACAATCGACTTCAGTCAATCCATATTGTCAGGTATGCATTTTCTTCTTTTGTCACATGACTGAAGATAAAATATAGCTTTCATATAGTCATTGTCTTTGGAGAATACTGTACAATGGAACAGAATTAAGAAAGAAATGGTTACTTATAGCTTATGTATTTTTTTTATTGCCACACATACATATTTTCCATTTTTAGCACTCCCATTTTTATGCACCGCAAAAAGACAATCTGGTAATTTTGAATCAATGGGGTCAACTGGGGCAGCATAGATATCTCATGCATTTCCAGAACCTGGAGGACTATCTCCTTTATCAATAAAATCCTGACGAACTCAAGATTACAAACTTAGAAGACTGCAGGTAGAAAAAAGGCAAAGAGAGGCCAAGATATGAAACATATTTGTGTTTATACACATAAATACCTGTTTACAATGCAGTCCCCAAAATAATGGCTCTTATCTATAGTAACAGCACTTTCTTATTCATCAAATTCATGTTCACATGCATATTTTACTATTGAAAATTTTCAAGACGTATCATTTTGGCTTTGGGAAATCAGAGTGCAATTCACAACAAGATTGGAAAAAAAAATCTACATGGACATGTCTACCTGTCAGCCAAGCTGTACTTTGTCAATGCAGGACTTTTTCAATTGCCTAAAAAAATGTATTTTGGGTGCATTAGAGTATCTGAAGTATCTACACAGCGCTACCAAATATGAGAGACTCCTTTCCTTCTATTGCAACAACTACTGGCCAGATCCACAGGGCCCAGATGCCCATCTGCAGTCAACTCAATTGCGCCCTGTCTACTTTAAAAGTAGTCTTAGAACTCTTTTCCTAAAGTTTTTATCAGCTACAAACACAAGCGCAGTATTTAACAAATCTGCAAACTGACAACTTGTTGTTCCTCTGGTAAATAAGATGGAAGCTGTCAGGAAGATTACTTCTCAGAAAGAACACCACAGCAGTTCAAGGCCGAAGACAGTGTGTGTGTGATAATCTTTGAATCCTTCCAAAATTTTAGCAGGTTCAGTAGGCTGAAATTAGATTCGAAATTCCTTCAGAGTAAGTTAAAAATTTACAGAAAGGATCCTGTTTGTGCAGATAGTTATGCTGGTTGAGAGATACCTATCTGAGATGAAGTTTCAGTAGGACCTTGATCCCTATGAAAAAAATGCATATGGGAGACACGTCAAAAACATTTGTAGCTTCCTTAGCCCCTGCAAATAATATTTGATTGTTGCAACTCATAAGTGACAGAAAAAACACCTAGCAGCACAATCTGCCAAGACAAATCCAGGTTCCAAGGAGCAGTCTTCTGCCAACTAATAAATCTGTATTATCTTTTTAGAACTTCTTGCCACAGGAATAAAAGCATAATTGCCAGGAAAAATTAATGAATTGTAGACATAGCTGTGAGGTAAGCTTGTAGTGAACTCATCCAAAGCTGTATTCCTATAGCTTCTCTATGTACTCCAAACCTCACGGAGCTACAATTTAAATGAAAACAGGATTTTATATGCAGCCATAAAAATTATTTTAGTCTAGTCACTTCTGCTGTTAATTACGATTTTCTGCACACTGTGCAAAAAGACTCTTTTGAGTCCATGCTCATCATTTACACAGTGAGCTGGAAGCTGCAGTACTCATGGTAAAGAGACTGACCCTGAGTCAGAGATTATATCTGAAAATGACAGTACAATCAATAAACCCTAATGATGGATAGATGAGAAGCAGCTTTCACAGATGGCCTCAACTCTTGGATATTTGCATGAGGAGCTGATTTCCAGATAGGCATGGACCTTGAAGTAAGCCTGACAGCCAAGAGTGGACGCAGCAAAGCTCTGCTGGAAACATGGGCTGGAAAAATGAGAAAAATTTTCTGCACTTGTTCACCAGCTTGATGACAGAACTAAGGAAAACACACAAATCAGCATGCATGTCCAAAAATTATTATCTGGCAATACAAGGTCTACAATCAGTTTTGCATTCATCATGGATAAAATGCTCAAAGACATATGTGCAGGTGCCACGTATATAACCAACCTGAGATAAGAATTTACTGGCTTGCTTGGGCACACTTGCATTTTTTGTTGGAATGGAGGACTGAATGGATTTGTTATTACCATATTTTTTGACTCAGCTGAGAAAACAATAAGAATAGATGCTGGTTTTGGATTACTGACTGAACTGGCTGCAAGTTAACCTATATAATTCAGACACACAGACAAAAAAAAATTAAATCCTAAATATAGATCTTGACAAAAGCTGCCATAATTCACAAGAACTTTCAAAATATTCCACAGAATTGAGTAAGTTTTGTGTAAGAGACATTGTATAATGATAGTAACAATTCCAAGAAAAAGTGTTAGATATCCTTGTGTCTTAGATAGATTACCACGAGAAAAGATAATCCCGAAACTAAGAACAGTTCAGCAATCACTAAGTTTAACTAGAAGGTAACAGAGATACACAGCGCCATACTTAATGGGAGGGAGGGATGTTTTCTTTTAGTACAGATATGTCACTTATTTCAGATTTGAGATTAACCTTCACTTACAGGAATAAGAAAGCAAGGAGAGTGAAAATCCCCTTATGATCTATACATATTTCCTTTATTGCTCAAAGGCTAGTGTTTAAAAACATACAAACTCTTCCTGTTCTCATAAGAAGAGTCTCTAGGTAGGGATTAGAAAGGTAGGTGCAATCTGGACAAAGAGCAGAATCATATATATAGTTCTGAAGTGTCTGCGGTAACTCGTCAACAAGGGTTATTGGGTTCTTAATACTTATTATATAATGACTTCCCTTAAAAAGGCAAATCTGAGGAGACTGCTATTATGCTCTCGGCCATCAGTCAAATTTGCTGTTAAGAATACAGCATATGCTAACAAAAGGGTATTATTAAAGAAGGCAAAAAAAGACCTTTTCCCCTAAATGTGTACGCTTTCCTTGAAGCCCCGTTATTTTAGTGGGCGGTAGGGGGGGAGGGGAGTTTCTCTGCTGGTCTGAGTAAAGTCAGCTTTGCCTTTCTTTTCAGAAGTTAGAATTCAAGATTTCAGTAGCCTCCAGTTTGCTATAATCCTAAACATACAATGCTTAATATTAACATGAAACCAACTATACTCCTTAAAATTTCTTACTGTATGCCCTTGCATTAGAATCAATAAAGACCTGTGCAATACTATAGCACTGTCATAGATTTCAAAGTAATGTTGAGTTGCATCAAGAACTGAAGGACATCTAGAGTGCTTAACCTGAAATAATATTTTGGAACAGGGAAAGTCCTTATTGATATCTTGGGTAAATTCTCGACTGAAGTGTCCTGGTAATTCTACCCTTGGAAAAGTAATGATGAGGGAGTCCACTTACCCGCAAACCACAGCTTTTTTTGGCCTTTTTTAGTGTCTCACAATCCATCAAACTGAACACTTTGCTTTGAGGTCCTTTATATATGTGCCCGCTATAGCATCTGGTGGCAATGAATTTGACAGTTTAATTACTTAATAATGTTTTCTTTTACTGCTGACTGATAATTTCACTGAATGTTATCACACAATGAGAAATGGTGAATAACGAGCCTATCTTCACCTTTTTTCATGCCACTCAATGTCACTCCTGTCACATCACCTTTTAGTGCCTCTTTTACAAGCTGCAGAACTCTAATCTGTTTGATCATCTGTTGAAGAAGGTATAGCATCTCCTTGACATGTTTTCTGCCTTTCCCTGAATGGTTTACAAACTTGTATCTTTTTTTGAGATAGAGTAACTGTAACTGCCTATGGTATTTAAAATTGACAGAAACATCATCATTTTTTTCCATTTTATATATATATATTTTTAATATTGGTCTTGGTTCCTATTCTATTAATTCATAATACTCCATTCCCTTTTCTGATCATCACTGAGCATGAACTCACATTTTCAGAAAGTTACATTCACTAATTCCAGTACTCCTCTTTGAGGACCCAACAGTGTTCAAAAACAGACGTCTGAGGGCATACATAAGTACCCTCTCACTGCCAGCAAAAGAGATGTATCAGATTTGGTACAGGAAACTCGGAAAGTCCACTCCTTTAAATTTTAAAGCAGCTCTTTAAAAGCATACACTCATTCTAAGTATGTGATGGAGGAGGAGGAAAGCAGCAGCAAGAATCAAAACCACTCTTTGTAAAACAGAACTTTAAACAGAGAAAGTAGAAGCAATAGATGACAACATGACAAAGGGCTTCTGTAGGGAATTTGTGTCTACAAATAGGGCCTTGATAGAATGAACTGACAAAGTGATCAAACCCCAGTGTTGAAAAAAAGTGTGCAAAGTCCGGAATACCAAAAGATCTGAATTTGCACCATCAGCAGAGGACTGGGTAAGAGCTGCTAAGATTCACCTCTCACTGTGATTCAAGAGGTTTTCAGAGTGTCTCCTGCTTTCTTTATTTGAAACATCCATTTTTCCTCTCTATTATAGAATAAATGGAACAAAGATGCTCATCATCCTTCCTGCCGATGCTGCTCACAATGTTAAGCAGAAAGCGAGCTTCATAAAACCAGCAAATGATTCATAATGCGTACAAGGTAGTTCTGCTCTGTCAGTTAAAAGTGGAACCTCCCTTAGAGCATGCAGTTTTCACTTAAAAATATATAATTTATTAAAACATTAAACAGTCTTGAAAGTAAAGAATCATCCCTCCCCTGCAGATTGCTCTTCATAATTTTTCGTTTGTTTAGGAAACTGGGTGCTGAAGCCAAAGCATCAAGTGCTGTGCTAAAACAAGACACACGTATTTTTAAAATTGCAATGATAAAGTTAGTTGCAACACACATATGAAGTGATTCGTATAGCTGTGTGGCTTTCCCCAAAGCAAAATCATGAAAACATGCAGAGTAAATAATTTTTGCCTGGGACAAACTGCTAAAGAAATTACCCTTTCTTTTCTTTTAGAAAAATCTTCCACTGTATTTTGAATATATTAATGCTTTTTTGAAAACAACAAATTCATATGATCTATGGTCTGTCTTTATAACACTTCTTGGGATGGAGGAAAACCTCCACAATTTCCATTAGCTCATTCCGCTTGCAAACATACAAATATTTGCTCTTTTGAAAAGCTGTTGTATGGTCAACAACAAAATCAGTTTGATGTTTTTCCAGCCTTTTCAATTAAAATTTTTCTTTAAAATTTTAGAATCTCCTTTTTAAAGAATTAGCCTGACTGCAGACATCTAGCTCGAAATATTTCCAGACTGGCTGATCTCCAATTCCTTCTATGGATGGAGCATCCAATTTATGTGACAAAATATAGTTTTTCCAGTTTGGCAAAAACAGTAGAAGGAAATAAAATCCTGAGAGGAAAAAAACCTAACCAAAATAAGGTAGTTTCAAAAGAAACATGACTATAAAAAAATCCCACCACCCCCACCCCCCAAAAAAAACCCCAAAACTCGAAATCCTGTTGAATTCATCGGTAAGAGTTGAGGAACCAGGTAAGCTAACTGATAAAAAGTTAATTTCACTGGTGATATAACATATCCAAAATATCATGTTTTCTTCACAAAGGAGACCCAGTTCCCCTCGCTTTTTGGTTTACATAGTACAAAGTACAATCAGTTCTCAGCAGCAATTCCTGATGTTGGTGTAAGAATAATTTGTATGCATTTTGGACTTCTTGAAACTCGAAACACTGAAATGAAGCAACGGCTTCTCTAAACACCAGTGATCTTGATTCAGACAAGTCCCAACCGATGCAGGAAGCATCCATATTTTCACTGACTGGGAACACTGAAGCAGCATACTGCCATGAGTTTGGTTAACCTGCCAAAAAAGGGAAGCCCTAATGTCTGAAGAGGTAATCCCTCAACGTTCAAGCAGTTACCATCTGAGTGAATTTCCTCTAAAATGTTAGTTGGAGAATTTCAAGCACCAGGAATATGCATGCTACTGCTACATGCAGTACACATACCAGACACTATCATATATACCACGTGGACATACAGAAGTAATTCCCCAACCATAATGGTTTTTTCCCACCAACGCCCACTGGTTTCAGGCCACTACAATGAATCTGGTGGAATCACAACATGGGCGTCTGTAATTGCGTCAAAGAATTTTAGGAACTGATGGAAACAGGAGAGCATTCTTCACACCGACAAGACTGTTAGGGTTGTTCGACTTGTCTTGCACTGACAAAGGAATTAAAGAACAAGGCTTAGTGAACTCATCACATGCCTGAAAAGATCCTGAGAAGTCCTCTTGACTTCCTTCCAGGTCCGTGAAGAGCACAGGTCATGTAATGATGACTGTCCCAACAGAAGTAATAACAAAAAGACAGCTCTGACCAGTGCCAAGACACAGCAACTGTTTTTCTAAAAACTGAACCTTCTTTCTAAAGAATAGAAGGCTTCAGAACCCAGTGTCAGCTCAGATAACAAGCAGGAGGTGGCAAGCCATCTCCGGACTTCCACAATGGCTACCACCATACTCTTTTCAAGACTGGTTACAACCTTCTTTCTCAAATGATTTTGAGGACTTTGTTTTTGAAAGTGGAGTGGGAAATTGGAGAAAAATTTATTTAATCAGCCAGATCTTCCCATTTCGATTCTTTTTTCTTGGTGTTTGTTTCCAATACTTGCAGGTTTTGAAATCGGCACCAGGAAAAGACTGAGTACTTTTTATTTACATGCACGTGCACCTCTGTGAAAAATATACATAAATAATATGGGTGTGTTCAAATCTCCTAGCAAAAATCTTCATGCAAAACTTCATAGTCTGAAGAAGCGTTGTGTCTAAAGAAATCAAGACAGGGAAAACGTATTATGCTATGATTTTTTCACATATTAGGTTTTTCACAAATAATGTTGCAAGTTAGTTTATAATTCCTCATTAACAAAGAAACTCTAGTTTTGAAAAACTGCCAGATATTTATGTAAAGAATTTCCTTGTTTCTGAAATTAAATAAATTTCTGGGCTTAGCATAAATTCATATATATATATATTTATATATGCTATTTTGTTGGGTTTTTTATTTAATGCATATTTTTGTTTTGTGCACATTCTACAGTTCCTTGAATCTTGAAACTTTCTCCTCAGAACTGTCCTATTCTAGAAGCTATCTACTTTTCTACAACACAAACATGTTTTTACCAGTAATTTCTATGATAATATAGAGTAATGATGTTCACTGTACAAATACAGATTCTACAGATCAACCCTTGGAAAACAAATAGAAGCTGTCTCTCCAGGTTTATATGCACATGACATTATTAAGTTTTCAGAATTGTTTATAATAAATGTTCATTTTCAGAAGTAGTGAATGCTTAATACACAACAAGTAAGTAATTTATTTGTGTATGATTTACTTATGTTTCAGTTTACAAAAGTCTTCCATTTCAGAGGCTGATAAATATTATGTGACTTAAATCAACAGCAATATTGACAAATATATTAATTTGGAACATCATGGTGAGTCTCTCCACCGAAGTGGAAGAAAAGATAATTAAATGTTCTGTATCACTCTGTTAAATCTAAACCTCCACATATTAGCGGAAAGCAGGTAAATTTAATAACAAATTCAATATAATAACAATTTGTTAAGAGACTTTAGATTGCTAAGATTTTCAGGGACATACACCCCTAACAGAGACTCAGGTTTTTTAACACTATTTGTAGTTTTCCTCTAATGTTTTCATAAATGTGTACAAACGTTGACCATGTATAACCTTTAGAAATTATCTAAAACATAATAGTTAATCAAACAGATCAATAATTTGACATATTATTCCCCATTATTTGCTGACTTAAGTCACTTACTATGAATAATTGTCAGAAACCAAAAAGTAAAACTAGCACTTATATTACCTTGGTAATTTTCATGAGGTTTGTGAACAGCATTTTAATTACAAATAGTATATGTGATATGATTGTAAGGTACACTTCCCAGAAGTATTCTGACCTGACATTCAGGAAAAGGTTATTTGGTTGCTCAGTGAAAACTACTGTATTAAAAAGAATTTCTAAACTAGAAGCTTCAAGAGCACTTTCTTTCTTTGAAAACTGTGGTGTTTATAATGAAACTTTTATAACAGACATACATACTACTCCTGCTTTGGGCTTTACAACAGTTGCTAAAAAGACAGTAATACCCATACCTTTACACTCAAATAGTCCCCATACACTGAAATCCATTGCATTGATTTTATTTTAAAAATAGGTTACAATACCATATTCATAGAATCATTATTACCAATCCATCGACAAACTGGAAGACTTTCTTAAGAGAGATACCAGTCTGTTCTGATAGATAATATTTATCACTTTATTAATAAACTTAAATGACAGAATATACTTGTTGAATCTGAGCAGGACATTAGCCCAAGGAGAGCTAGAAGTCAGACAGTATACTGGACAAAATCAGAATAATCATGCTAAATTGAAGACATGATCTAGGAGAAAATTAAGATGCAATTCAATGAGGTAATTTAGCTGAGAATAATCAACTGAGAAAGTACAGGATGAGGACAAATAGCATGTAGCTATTCTTCAAAATGGTATTTCGGTGGCTAGTTATGAAGAGCTAAAAGTGATCAGCAATAGAATATTCTTGCATAAAAGACAACACACTGCCTTGAAGTGTAAATTAATCTTTACAGTTTACAGCTTTATTTTTTTATAGAGGATACTCTACCTACAGAATACAGAAGAACTGAAAGGAATTCAGCAGAAAATATTAACTAGCAGAGGTCTAGAAAAGGTGACATAAAAGGAAAAATGAACGAAACAGGAGGCTTTCAGTTGAGAGGAGACTGAGTGGAGATGTAACAGAAGACAAACACCCAGAACGTGCACGCAAAGTGAAAGCTCACTCTGCTTATTCTGCAGGAATACTACTTGTTTGTGGCCATCAGAAGGAATTCTTTCCCAAAAGCTAGCCCTCACTTTCTACTGATTTATAGTATGTAGTCCTCAGTGCCTGGGTGTTGAACTTGTAACTAAGATGGAATTTTCTTTAGTATTCCATTTTGCATCAGTCTCTTGATTCTACAGAAACATTACACTCAGTTAACTAGATTCACCATGATTTTACCTAGTCCAATGACACCAGATAGAAAATCTGTTACTCCATTGTAAACCTATCATGGGTCAGGAGAAGCCTTTTTAAAGTATAGCAGTACAAGGTTTGCAAACAGAACTACAAGAAAATGCTATATATATGCAACCCCAGTTTTCAGGTAAAATCAAATACCATAACTGTTTCTCCAGGTATACCTTCACCCCAAACACTCAAGGTATGCATTATCTTCAAAAGCTAGTAACTTAGTTTTTATGGCAAAAGTTGATGCCCAAAAAATCCTCAATTCCTCCTCTTTTTTTCCCTTTTACCAAACTTCCACACATCCATACCTTAATGGCAATTTATACACCTTCCTTGCCTCACCTGGCCATTTTCATTGCTTCAGATTTCACATGCTGTAAACGAACATTTGTTCGACAATGGCTACATTTAATCTCCTGAATTCTAACACAAGCTCAGCTTTTGATAGTAATAGCTACATACTATTTGGACATCTTGTCAGAACAAAAAGCTTATTAGCAAACAAAGCATTTTGCTTCAGTAAGGCAAAAATCCACACTCTCCCTCCGTGTAGCTTAAGCACTGCTGCATTGACAGTGACTTTAACCGAGATGCCAACATGAAGAAAATTAACTCGCACACCTGTCTGCAGAACTAAGCACTAAATTCATAGGCATCCGAATATTAAATCTGTACTCAAATTCTTAAATTAGACCCTACATTACTACATTAGTTACTTCTTGCCTCTTAGTTACATCCTATCAGTCATTTTACAAGTGATACATTCACTTTCACAAAAACACACTGAAAAGTTAGTCAGTGACAGTTTAGAATGACACCTTGTTTTAATGCACTATGCACTACACATGCTCGCTCCTATGCAAACCAAGTTTTAACTGTCATGCTGTCAAAAAAAATGGTAATTCCCTAGTCATATCCATCTTTCAAAGGAAGTAAGAACTACAGACTGTTTCACATGTTGAATGAAATCTGGCACTTGCATGAAAGCCCTGAGAGGTTACATTTGAAGCTAACAAAAAAAACAAACAAACAAACAAAAAACAACCCCAAACAAACACCAAAGAACAAGACATATCAAAGTGGGAAGCATTTCAAGTTTTATACATGCCTATACTTCTCTTTCCTCAGCCCTCACTCAGCTTAATGTAAAAGTCCATTAATAAAAAAATCAGCGTATATAGTCTCCAAGCTGCACTGGGTCATTAACTGTGATAGACCTTCTCAGGGAATATATCTGTGTGTTCATTAAGAAAAATCCCAATCTGAAAATCACCTTAAGTACAATGCCTTATCGATGTCCAGTGAACAATCATGGGCATTACCTGCAGTAAGAGAACCGTGTTGCTTGATCTAGTCTTCTTTTCAATGCTCCCCTAAATTTAGTTCCAAATTTCTCATATTATTAAACACAAAAGAAAATGCTACACACTCTTTCCTGATCTAACGAAATTAAGCTCATTGCACTTAAGTTTTTCCTTTGGCTTTTGCAACAAACATTGGGGGATTACCTTGGTACTTCAAAACTCGGAAGTAGAACAGAACTGCAGCTGAAAATTCTTAAGGTAGATTATCTCCAATTTAACCAAGGGAGTTAGTGCATAACATTCACTACTAGGGGGACCTCGCCTTGTCTGAAACGACTTCAACCTGTTCACTCTCAGGGCAGTTTGCAATGTACACTTCTTTCTTTGGGCTGGTAAGCAAGGGGGCTTTTGGAGGTATAGATTTTTTTGTTTTTGTTTTAAGACTGCTGAATGTTGTTTTTTCACTCTGCAGCAAAGGTTCCTAGAACCTCTGCGGGGCACTCTGTTCACTTTTTACTCAAATGATTTTAGAAGAACTGATCAAAAAATATCAATCCGCCTTATTGTGCTTTGTATAAACTATGAGCAAAAGGGGAAGAAAATCGTTGTGAAACACCTGAGGTGGGATTTCATCTCTAATACTGTTAACGATAATCCACTTCTTGTATTAAAAGTTTACACTTAATCCTCAAACTTTCAGTTAAGAAGCCCCAGCAAAGCACGAAAGAACAGCAGTGCATTTAAGTGTAGATGTAAGTTTAAGTGTCACAGAACACAGCACACTCGCTGAAGTCTCAGGTGTACCGCTTCGCGTTTCTTTCCGGTAAGATTTCGTTGTTTGTTTTCCTTTCCTAAACGCACCGAGGCTGACACAAGGAGGTAACCCAATTCCACAGGAGACCGAAATGCGGCTATTAAAGACGCCAACGTGACACCCCTGCGGGTACTTAACCCTGCCTCTCCGCAGCGAGCGGCACCCGAGGAGGCCGGAGCGGAAGGAGCTCAGCGAACCGCAGCCAGCACCGCTCCCGCCGCGGCACTCACTGCCCGCAGCGCCCCGCCACAGCTGCGCCTCCTCCCCGCGCCCCCGGCCCCCTCCCGCTCCTCGCCGCCCCGCGGGAAACTTTCCGCCGGCCGCTGCCGAGCCTCCGGCACAGGCGCTGCGCGGAAAGCGCGGCCTCGGGGACCCGACCGAGCTCCCAGAGCGCGAAGCGGGGTCTCGCCGAGGGCTGTCACCAACCGGCGGACGGATTGCCGCCTCGCCTCCCTCCTCCGCCCCGCGGCAAGCGGCCGGAGCCGAACTTCTCCGGCGGCGGGTCGGGACGGCTGAGGGGGAAGGCGCGCGGGGCGGTTACCTGGGGTCCCCGCTCGGCGGCAGGGCAGGGCAGAGTCCCCCGCGGTGCCCGTCATGCCCGAGGGGCTGGCCGGCCCGCCCTGAGGCGCAAGTCTTCATCCAGCTCCTTCCCTCGTCCCGGCGCGGCCGGCCGCCCCTCTCGCAGCCTGGCTGGCGCGTCGGGGAGGGAGGAGGAACGGGGAGGGCGGAGAAGCGGCCGAGCAGGGGGCGGGAAACGAGCAGCGCCCTCCCCCTCACCTCCCCACGCCGGAGCGCTCGGGGGGCAGCCCCCCTTCCCGCGCCGCCGCCTCCCCGCTCGCCCCGCCGTCCGC
>Ga0181612_136410_pt1 | contig 20980 bp, 12 predicted proteins | sample HoacroProtozoa21_FD_119630 | JGI IMG/M metagenome (GOLD analysis project Ga0181612, IMG submission 119630) | Hoatzin crop microbial communities from Cojedes, Venezuel. Combined Assembly of Gp0051906, Gp0051904, Gp0051908
TTAACATTTGAGCACATGCCTCCCTGCTTCAATTTGCACGCTGAAACTCAACCAGAGCCACACTTCACCCCTGCTGAAGTACAGCCACTTCTGAGGACAAGAGCTTCTCCAGTGTCAACCATTTGCCACTCCTTGTCTCCAAAGGAAGCTGCAGGCTGAGTATTTTTAAATAGGTCTGAATATGTGAATAATGCAGCAGCAGCAAAAATGTAAATTGACAGAAATCTAACTGTGCCATAGTTTTAAGAGTCATCTTCACTACAGATAGATTTTTTTACTATCGCTTTTCTTAACTCTGACTAACAAAGCATAGTGAGCGTTCTGTGCCCAGTGAGGGGAAATACAGTCCAATAATTTGATATGAAAGCTAATTGTCTTTGCTGTTTAGAGATCTGCCAACCAAAAGATGCCACAGGGTGGTGGATTAAGGAGGGACTGTAGACACAATGCATACGCCACTGTCATTCATCTCTTGCTTTCATTTTTTGACCTTAAAATCCAGTTTGAGATTATATTGCATGGAAATAAATAGCTGAAGGCAGATGCTTAACTTCAACCTTCTATGCCAGACATCACCTTGTTTATTAAAGCCTGGCAAATGGAATAGTACTTTATTTAAACAGAAAGTGAATGCTGTGTAGATTTGAATTTTTTCATTATTTCACAGGGAAAAAAATGCATCAAGTGTACTTGAATTCAGTTTGACCGCTTTTTCTTGCTTCACACTTCAACTTCTTCCTTTTCCCTCAGCTAATGGTTTTCTAGCACAGGAAAATTAGAAAGAACTATTCAGATTCTAACATTAGCCTTGGACAGTACTGTTTTGCCTCTCCCCTCCCCTGTCTCGTATGTAATTAAGATATATCCTCTAAGATTTGTGCCAGTCTCATCTGGCACAAAATGATGAAGCTACAACTGAAGCCAGTGTTCATTTACATAGCCATGGATCCCTTAGCCTTTATTTTATAGTCTGTCTTCAGCTTCTGCAAGTTCTTATTCTCTCCATGTCCAATCAGTATGCTGGCCATGATACCACCTCTCTTGGCATTGTGAAAAGGATGCCTTCTAATTCTAGATCACTGTTGCAGTTTAACGTGGCAGCCATGTGCTGTGATAGCAACCATTGCAACAATGCTTGTACAGCAAAGGACCTCATGAAATAAATCCATGGCCGCTTCCTAAATCCCTCCACATTTCAGAAAAAATGTTGGTTATTTTGGTAGTGAGTTCAGTGACTAACCTCTGTAGAGAAAACAGGAAAAATTAAAGAGGAAACAAGTCACACATGATCAGCAAAGCAGTAGTATTTTTATTTATTGTATTTCTTATTTTCTTTGCTATCCTCATCTTGCTATTGCTATTTTTATTATTTTTCTGTACAAAAATAGAAGAATGTTCCTGTTGTCATCTATTACTAGAAGATATAGCAGTAGCTTTTTTGTAACGCAATATCACATTTCATATTTATTCATTTTCACTGTCATGTCAAAAAATCTTGAACTTAAATTTGAGAATTGATTCAAAGGATGGCATGATAGGAATAAGAAGGTATAGTAACTCTTTCAGTTTTAAAATGGCACTTGACATAGATTGCACAGTATATGTAGAGTTCCCGAAATGTGTTTACAGAGGTCTCCGTCAGCACTAAGTTTTCTCTCTGCCTGCACCTTGGTTTAGTTGAATTAATTTTCTCTGGATACAACAAAATATCCTCAGAGACACCAGAGCAGATTTTGGGTTTATTTTCATAAAGAGGAAGGCTAAAAAATATTGAATAAGTAGCAAGACCTAACAAATAACATCTGTGCATCTTGGATGCCAGCTTATTTTTTAACTGTTTTTTTAGGCTGAAAAAGAAACATGTAATCTTCCAGTGCTAGCTCTGAGTTTCCAAGATCTAATTTAATGATCTCATATCGCAGCTCGATGTTTAATGATTTTTTCCCCCATATTTATAATAATTATTTCAGATATTCAAATGAATCAATTTTTAAGAATTGAGCTAAAATCAAAAAGTTCTAAATAATCTTGCTGAGCTTCACATGATGTTCTAAATGGTTAATCAATGTCTTGAATGTACATATGACACAATGTATTTTAGGAATCACCATCTTTAGCGAGAAGCATCATGCACCGATTTTACAGATTGCAGAATGCAGAACATGCTCCCACAGAAAAAAAGTAGAGAAGGCGAAGCGTCTCTGTGCATAAAACCTCTACTCTGAATTTAAACGACACAGTGTGCATTAGCATGCATAAGGACTATGCAGCTATGACTTGATAATTTCAGCATCTTCAAGCATTCTCATAAGTTTTGTGCAGCATGCCTACAAAATAGTTGTGATTTGGAAATAGGTGGGGAGAAACACATAAAAATATATAGCTTGAGTCTCCTTACCTGAAAGTCTTTTAAGCTGTTAGATTTGTTTTTTCTATAGGAATACTTGTTTTCAAGACAGTGTCAAAGAAGAAATTCTCCCCCAAACCCCCACAAATTCAGAGAAACTATGGGTCTTCAATTTTTTTTCTAGAAGACATGTGATCTTATACATAAGATTGCTATGCTCTGTATTAATTTTTTATTTTTATCCTAACACGTATACTGGAGAGTTATTTCAGAACTACTCTGGTAGTCCGAATCCTACTAATTGCTCACCTGTGTGACTTCAAAAGCAAAAAATAAATATTTTTTGTTACAAAATTCATATGTGTATTTTCTAAAATATTTGCTTTCCTTTCATGTCCCTTGTCCAATAAACCTATTGATGGTGTGTCAGTATATTCCATAATCAGTCTTCTTTTTCTGGGATAACATAACCTGATTCTTTTAGTCGTCTTTGTGGTATTCTCTCAATCATCTTTTGGTCTCTGTTGCTGTTTGGATGCCAGCTTATTTTTTAACTGTTTTTTAGGGGTGAAAAAGAAATAGGCACTCCAAGGATGCCTACTACAGTCTCTGAAATATTATTACCAAGTCATTTTTCTGTTGGGAATATACTGCATGATGCATCTTTTCTGATCACGTTCACCTTTCACATCTTCGTTATTTAGGTGAATTATTGTAAAATCCTGCTAACACCGGTTAAACTTTTCTCTTTCTCTTATTTTGTCATTCCCCAATGATGGGCATAAAACTTATAATAGTAGTTCTCATTAGTACACACTTATATATATATAATTACGGCCCTCAAGGTGATGCAGTTCTTCCTATTTATGAGGGCACATCTACTTTTTATCTCTATTAAAAAAATCCAGTAAGATCAGTTCCAGAATTTGTTTTTGATGAACCTGTTGGTGTCCTCTTTGCAATCTGAACCAAAAGAGAACCTATTGAACAGCTGTTACTTATTCTGCAGAAAGCTTTTACTCATGGCATAAATTTTGATCCCTTTTCTCTAACCTGGATAATCATTCCCCTTTTCATGCTATAGTGTTTACCAGTGCCCACGTACATGGAGATTATTGCATTTTCTTCACCTATGGTTTTGTAAAGAATCGGTAAGGTAATTGGGGCGCAATGTGACAATGCATCTTTTCTGAAAAGTATAGTCTTTCAACACAAATAATCTCGTACAGTAAATATTATATTTCGCATATAAAATGGGTGGAAGTATCATTACAATTTTTTCCTCTGAGCCATTGTGCATTCCTATCTTGACAGAAATTAGCTGACAAATCTTCATCATAAAGTATTTTTTGTCAAGCTTGGAGAAACCAATATAGTACAGGTCTCAGTTATGTGAAAGCTTGCAAAGAATTAATGACATACAGTACACATAAATTTTCTTGTCTATTTGATGGCGTCCTGTAGAGACTTCATACTTTGTGTGGTGTTATACAAAGATGTAAATGATGCTTAAAACAAGTAAGTGTCTTCTGATTCATCAATGACCTTAAAGATAACTACTCAGTTTAAGTAAGGATTTCCCATGATCAAGATGGTTCTCTAAAAGGAGGTAGTACATACACTTTGGAATATTAACAGTTCCAAGGTTTTGCTGGATTTTAGTGCAATCATCTGTTCACTGAAACCTTTTACACTTGAAATGATGATAAAAATGTGTTTGCTGTCCTTTTGTTTAAAAAAACCTATAAATCTTGGAAATAACTGTTCTAAGAGTGAGAATACAGATACGCTTTAAATATTAATAAACTCAAAGTTTATGGAATATTGAATTCTTCATCATTATGTAGGTGAGAATGGCAAGATGCAGGACATGATACTGTCTGGGTGTTTACACATCTCTCATCCAATATGGGGCAAGTTCCTTAATCTAAACTATATTGCAGATATCACTAGGGCAGATATGCTGAATGAATAACTTTCAGATTAGAAACTGTTTTTTCTGAGTACTTTTTTTTCCAGAGCCACATAATCCAGTTTTATGATCAGAATGCATATAGAAACAGAAAAGGCTAAAAGTCTTTTTCCCTCTTTGGTACCATATGAACTTCTTTTTATCCTATTAAATTTTTGACAAGTGATATTTAATTAAAGCAACTGTAATTCTACATTTGTATTATTGTGCTGATGCAAACATCTGTTTCTTCAGAAATGGTATCATATTCTGCAGAAGCACAAAGCGTGAGTTTTTCCTTCTAGAAGTTACTCGGTAGCCTCATAATTTTACAGTTGATTTTACACTGCTATATCTTCATCACAATCCAAAGGTATCTTAGCACTTAAAAACCGGCATGTTTTAGGATAGTTAAAAGTTCTTAGCTTCAACAAGAACAGAATGTGTTTAGGCCACAGGGAAATGTAGGAGCTATACTTTTTTATTGTGGGGGATACCCTTTTTTATTAGAGCAAGTCCTGCCATGTGCAACACTATGGAAGCTCCACCGACTTAAGGTAGTGCTTTCTATTGGCTAAAGTATAGCTAGTCCATGTACCTTCTTGTTTCTCAGTTGAATATTTTTTAAAGAATTTTCTTTAAAAAATGACAGACTTTTTTCAAGGAACAGTTATCTAGTGGAGGCTACCTTGCTGTCATATTTTCTCTTCTATGGTGTGCCCAAGGTCATCGAAATCAGTGGGATTACTCACAGTCTCAGTGCTATGTATGCGTTTCAGTGGTCTGTTAGACGGATGCCAGAATTCCACTTACTTGCAGCAGAAGCAGACTAAGAGCAGAATTTGATTCATGCTGGCCTCTTGGTATTTAATGGTTATAGTGCCTTGTACAGCTGCAGCTGGTACTTTACACAGCTTTGCAGCTTGTGTGTTTTTTGCCCAAAACTGGGAAAATATTGTTAACCAACCTGCTTTCATTCTGCAGGAGGATTTGTTTTTCATGAAACCAGTATAGCAAACAGTTTTGACAATAAAAGGTACATTCTGTTCAAAACCCATTTTTTTCTGTAAGCATGAGATCATCTTGTTATGCATGACAGTTCATCGGCCTTCTGATGTTAGTCTAGCAAAAAAGAAAGAACATTGCAACTGTACATAAATTCCATTAAAATGGATACTTGGTTCCCATGTTTCTTGACAGGAGAGAGACAAACATCAGGTACAGACTTTTCATAGGCTTATCAGGATAAAACAACATGGAATAATTTTTAATTCTATGCTATAAGGCCTTTTCTTTTTCCTTATAATTAATTATAAACCAGGACCAGAGTATCATGTTTATTGGCACATTTGGTTCCAAGTTTAGACTACATGACCTGATTTGAATATCCTCAAGAGACCTACTAGGTACTGAGCATTTTGACAATCTGAGCTTTATCATATAGGCATCTACAACACTACCATCAGATTCGTATTTTTCCTGTTCAGTGAATTGTGCCCCAGAATCATGTGCCTAAAGTATTCCTAAATTTCTCGTGACTTTTCAACAATGGACCTTTTTGTTAGCCTAAGGGATTTGCATTCCATAATAACATGAAACATATATTTGGAAATGCAAACAACACAGTTAACATTTCAAATAAGTTTAGTAATATGGGAATTTATGCTGACATTAAAAGCTATACTAAATTGCTACTTGGTTATTTTGAGAATATCTCTATTACTAATATGACAAAAGATGACTTTAATGGCATCATAAACCAGAAACATGAAAGCATTATTAAAACTTGCTTCATAAAGAGTTATCAGCCTGCTATTAGTTAAGCTGTTCAGACAGGATGAAATTTCAAGCTAAACAAACTGGACAACTTCATACACTTTTAACCAGCAGTGCTGTAAATTCAATAGTAACGGAGATGTAAGCTAAAAAGAAAAAAACTTTTTTTTTTTTTTTGCCAATATAGTCCAGAATAAATATTACAGGACAGAAAAATACTACACGCCTCCTGAAATCTAGCAACATCTAGAATCTTTCTTTCCCTGGTTACTGCCATGGAACATTTGTTCTGTGCATTGCTCAGTCCTGCCATTTCTTCCTGGAAACATGACATTTGGTTTAATTTATCCAATGAAATCAGTCACTTTAGGATTCTATGTATTTTCAAGACACAGAGAAGCTACACTCTGCATTCCTTTTCATTAATTATTTACCACTTTGCACAGTAAAACACTTACTTCACATGTTCCATTCTTTCCGTTTGAAAACACATACTGGGCCTGGGTAAAATATGAAGCATCTGAAAACCAGACCTAATTGTGGGTAAGATGGTAGCCGTTTGTTTGTGGAGGTGCCTTAATGAAATCTTAGAGAAAAGTTTTTGGAGATCATATCGCTGTTCAGAGCCAGTAGATTCAAAAAGGTCATGTATAGTTGAAGGTCTAGGATCCCTCTCATGAAAAATTCCTTAAAATGTTTTTGGCAACAAAGATTTTAGGAAAATAAAAAACTAAAGATCTAGTGTAATTCTTCATGCAGTTCAGATTTAGATCTGCATAATTCTTGTAAGTATAATCTAAGGAAAAAGAAAGCATTCTGTTTCTGGAAAACATTCTGAACCATATACATCTGCTTAGAGGATCGAAATCTTGTGATGTTCTCTGCCTGAGTTATGTTAATAGCATATTTCAATTAAATCGCATAAGTACACACGGAAAGTCTTGTGCTGAGAAAAGGAATGGTGTCAGCTAGAAGAAGATGGCTTTGAGTGTTATTTGTACTGAAAATATGCAGTGTTCTTAGGATAATTCAGATGCAAAGGCAGTGACAGGTAGACAGTGATTTGCAAGGCTAGCCTGTAGCTCTCATGCAGGAAACTACTTCAGCAGAACAGTTTTATATGGACCGTGTTCATGCCTCTTGCAAACATCTTGGGCTAAAAATCCTTGGTCCAAAATATTCCTCACTGCATATAGTTTGTGCTTTATTTACAAGTCCGGTAGCAGAAGATTTCTGGTTGAAAGGTCAACGTGAATAATGCACAAGCTATATATGAGAGCAAGCAAAATAAAAAAAGGATAAAGGAGCCAGAATTATTTCTTTAAGTCTTGGGTACTACAGCAAACTTGACTTTCATACAAATACTATTTTTCATACAGCTCAGCTGCATGGTATATTCTAAAGATAGCACCCACTACAGAGCATTTAGTTATAATGGCATGAGTACCTGTGCCTTGGTCCATTTCTGAAAGAATAATACACAGTCATTAAATTAATCAAAAAATACGAAATAAAAGAGTCTTTTTGCCACATTTCATAGTTCTGTGAGTCAACTGGTATCCCAAGTGCACTCACACTGTAAGAAATATCTTTTGAAAAAGACAAGGAAACTCTTTCTTCATCACCTTATTACTCAGTTCCCCAGCCAGCTGGAGTTGTTTGTCAGGCGTAGATCATAGCTCCAGGAAGAGCTAGGAGTCATGCTTTTATTCAGGTTGTTGTTAAAGCCACTTGTAGAGCTAGAGGCAGAAACAATGGGAAAATAATATTTCCCCTGTTGACATCTGGATCCCAGGGAAGGTGGAGGACAAGGAATATATATTGCAGCCTCAGTGGTCAACGTGAGCTCTTACCTATTGCAATAGCTCACCAAAACATACACAAAACTCAGCAAGTCCACTGGGTATGGTTGAATCCTGCAGAAGGCATGTAACAGGCTTGTGGAATTTTCTCTATTACTAACAGAACAGAAAGCCAGAGTCTGGGCTAGAATTAGTGAAGACACCAGCTGGAGTTTTCTGCTAATTGGTTTAAACCGCTCTTAGTGTCTTACTGAGGCATCAGGATGTTTAGACCCCAGCTTTTCTGTTTAACAGACAGGAGAGCTGTAAGACACTCGCTGTTTTCCCGCTTTCTTGTGGGGGAATGGCAGAGGCAGAAGGTAACCTGACTCCTGTCTTTGTTGTATGACAATGTCTGCTTATATTTAATAACAAACAAGAGCACTTCTCATCAGTTTGCTGCTTGAGTAGAAGGCCGTTCAGCCATATGTTTGTATAAATTCCAAATGGAACACTTGAGTCATTATTAGTTACACACACAGGATAATCATTAATGTACTTATACCAGAGGCAAGCTTGTCTGGCAACTGAATTTTAACTATAGTTTGAGCTTTTACAGCATCCTTTTTTGTGATCCACTGAAATAAAGCATTCTGAGAAAGGAAAGAGGCATCTGCATTTTAAAGCTTACTAGTTATACTGAGCTTAGGAGATGTTTAAAGGTGAAATTCCCGAATCACTGTACTTGCATATACTTAATTAATAGAAAGCCAGCCCATATAACGTCAGTTTTCTAATCCTTCCAATATAAGGGCAATTTTGAGATGAACTGAGACGGAAATGAATAAGAAACAGACAATGATCAGTTAGACTAGTATCTGTAGGATCTCTAATCTGTAAATTAAGGAAAAGCCCCGCAACTCCATTCACAATGCAGATTTTTCTGACAAAACACTGTTATAAAGAATGCTGCTAAAGTAGTTGGCAGAACGTATTTCAAAACTAAAGAAGGAAAATTTGTTCAGAGCATTTATATTTTTCTAGTTTCCCTCTGCTTCTCTGTTTCTATATTTCAGAGTTCAAAGATATGAAAATTCCTGATAAATGCTCTGCTGAAGTCTATGCCACAGAGGCAATCCTGAAAGGACATGTAATTCCAGTAGCAGGACAGACCTGCCATGTGCACAGGGCAGACCTGGACAGAGTAAGCAAACTGCTCTTCCATGGTGCTGCCTGCATGTAACACTGGGCACGAAGAGATCATGTTATGCCTATGGTCTTCTTGCAGCAGCGGATCAACACCGTGTAGCCCAGATGAACTTCCGTTGCCTTCAAAACATCATTAGACATGGGTGTTACAGAGGGTAAGTAACAGAGAAGGAAAACACAGTTTGTCGTTCTCTACTTTGTGTGAAGCAATGGCATCTGGGCACAGGAAACCCGCTCTAGATCTTATTCCATGTTTAAAGGATTAAGGCTGGCTTCTGTTCCCAAACACTCTGCCAAGCCTTTCTCCTGCTTCAGTTCTCCAGTATTGCACTGGATGTGGAAAATTGCAGACATTTCCCAGCCGTCTCAGTATGCTCTTGGCAGCATTATGCCTTCACAAAAATAACAAGTACAAACTTAAAGCTACTCATATCTAGGGGATATCAATTCATTCACTGAGATACTTTTCTTGTGTGCATTGAGACACTCTTCCATGAAGATACACTACTGTGATGTGAATAAACCGGCGAAAGAAAGGGCAGAAGAAGGAAAGTAAAAGAGCAGAAAATAATCCTTCTGAACAACTGGGGCTTTTTGAGATGGACTTACCTGTACATAGTCAGAATTCAAAAGAAAATAAAACAAAATAAATGACAACAACAAAAAAAATTAGTAAAAATCCAGAGTGTGAATGGATCAGCAATGATAAGCAGTAGGAAGCCTTATGGTACTAAGATCTTTTATTTTCAGGTACAACAAAAAATATGGAAACCAACAAAGGAAGGACTTGCAAGGAAACAGTGAAAAAAAGTATTCTGCCAGGGTCCAAACCCCCATAAGCTGACATTGTACTGCACAAATCCACAGAGCTCCACTGGTTTGCACCAGCCAGAGAAACACATGAAAAATGATGCTGCTGCCATGTAGTTTAAACCCTACTTAACCTCCATAGCTCACTAGTCATTGGGTGATCCCAGCCTTCAGGTTTTTTTCCACTTGTATTTCCTGGTTCTGAAGGTGCTCTGAAGATCTGAAGATGGGGGTTGCAGAATGAGAGCCTCAGTGAAACTCAGCATGTTTCTCTATCAAAAACCCTTAAACAGATACAGTATTTTGAGATTACAAAGTGGTGATTTCTGTTTTCCATTATAGCAGCAAACAAAATGATCCACCAAATTAACTCTTCAAATACTGAAATGGAAAACAAATATCAATACATTAAAGCCGGAGAAGCTGGGTGCTTGTGTTTTTCTGGCTGTCTAGTGACTAAGTTGAGGACCGTTGTTTCAAAATGCTTTCAGCTATTAATTATGTTTCTAACAATATTCTGGATCAAACACTCTGCAATGAATTTGTGGTTTGATTTCTTTTTTAGTACCATAATTACAAATTGTAAACAACTTCCCTTTTCCCTAAAGGTTGTGTAACTTTATAAAAACAGAGGGGAGGGGTGGAGGGTGCGGGACAACAACAACAACAAAAGAATCTATTGAAGTAGGAATTAAAAAGAGATGTTTGATATGATAAATAGTGACTAGATAATGGGTTTCACTGGGATATGGAAATATGTCCCACAAAGAGAGCCAAAACCTGTGTTAAGAGCTTGGGGAAGGAAAGCCACATCCTCTCTTTCTTTCCCTTGTCCTTAATATTGCTGCCACCAGGCCAGGTGGTAAGGACAATCCACGGTGGACTCAGCTCACCCTGGAGTCTTCTTATCAGTGACTGTGGTTAGAGAAGCAACTAGTAGATGGGTTTATTGGGTTTGTAGACAAATGGAGAGGAAAAAAGTAGGAGGTATTCTATGTATTCAATGCTTGTGAAGAAAGGATACAAGTGTAACTAAGAGGCACTGATGGCATTTAATCAAGATGCCTCCCCACAATATCTAATTGTATTCATTTTCTGTTGAATGTATTCACTTTATTAGTTGATTGTCCAACGCTCTTTTGAACAAGTGACAGCCTGTTGGGTTAGACAGTCTCTAGAAATATGCCTTTGTGTGCTAGACCAGTGGATCTGTCAACCTCAGGAGACCAGAATACCTCACATGTGTCAGGTGATCCAGTTGCAGCTATTATGAGAACAGGTTTAGGACAAAAATTTATATTCCACTAAAAAGCATATGTTTGCAGTAGTGGAATAAATTTGGATGAAATATCAAAAATATCTTTAGAATTGTATGTAATGATCACTGCCTTCATTACCTGCCCTCGCTTGTGAGCCTGCCTCGTTAGGACTGTGTCAGATCTAGTGAGAATTCTCCAGAGCTCACAAAACCATGCAGACATCCTGAAGCTCATCCTTCCCATCTCTGTCACTGAAGGTGGCACTTCAAACAGTTCAAGCAGATACTTGAGTGATCTGCTGCTTTGCTAGTCTGGGATACACCGGTTTGTTTTAATAGTAGTTTTGTTCCACATTCCTTGTGATCAAGCAAAGGAGCCTCCCATAGTAATTTGGGGGATGAGATAATTTTCTGTATTCTACCAATCTAACATTGCTAAATTTAACAAATGATTTTATTTCTTAATGAGTACAGATTGGTTGCAAATTTGTTTTGTCTACTTTAAAGTATTTCATGACATTGTAGTAAACCGAAGATGAGAACCAGCAAATGCACACAGCCCTCAACAGAGCCGTAACTTTAATTTCCCTTTGAGAAACTTGAACACCCTGAATTTTATATAAACTCAACAGAAGAATGATTCAGGCAAGAACTGCACGGCCATGCATTCTCTCACTCAGACTTCATTAGATTTTGGGTAATCCTCTGGGACAAAGTCATATTTAGTTTCACAGAAGTTGTAGCAGTAATGTGTCTGTGCTACAAAATATACCTTCTCCCATTGATGCGAGCTGTATGCTAGAAATAACCTAAGGAAAAAATCAACATCAGCACAACTATTTTGAGAAGAAATAACAACAGATGGACAAGACGTTTATGACACACTTTTCTTCCATGGCTTAAAATGATAGATATATCACATGCACTTTTAACTGTGCAATCTTCAGGTTTAGCAGAACCTTTATTAGTAAGCATTATGTGTACTTTGGGACTGGGAAAGAAGACAGTTACTTTCTGTCAGGTAGATATTAAATTTTGATTTACTTCTAAGCAAAGCATTCAGATTTTATTTTCTTCCAGCTAAAGTTTTCATTACTGTTCGTGGACTTTTAGTTTTTCAGAGGAAAGGAGCCAAATTAATGGTCCATTTTCTGCTCCTTGATCAATCTGTGTATGAAAGTGATTAACCCCTAATGCTTCTGTTTTAGCTTCAAATACTAATGTGCTCTTTTTGAAATGATACATTCTAGGCCATTTTATATACAACCTCTTATAATATTAAGAACACCTGCAAACTTATTAGTGATGGTGGTAATGGTTTCGACAGAAGAGACAGTATGACCACAGGGCTACCCATATTAGATTTTAAACAATTGCTTAGTGCTTTACTAATCTGGTTTATTATTTTTTTAATGCATACTTTTCTCTATTTATATCATTGAACATCTCAGATGATACCTACAGATCTATTTGAGTAGAAAGAGTCTGTACAAGCAAAGCAAATGAATGTTTTGTGATCCTTTAATCTTTCATGTCTTTACCAATAAGTAGCTGGTTCCCCTTTTCCTAGCCAGTCCATTTCATAATCAATTATATAAAATTTTGCCTCAAAATAGCACAAAGGAACTTTTAAGTGAACCAGGAGGAACACATGGTCCAGTAAGATCTCCCATAACTAACCTTGGAATTTTTTAATGCAGTTCCTCCCAATCCTTAGCCTCTCCAGCTTGAAATTAAATCAATTCATATATCACCATTTATCATCTTGGAAATCTAGCTTGCAACTGTACTCTCCAATTCTCTCCTCCAGAAATGTGTCAGAATAATTCACACTTGCTTCTATCACTGTCTTTGACAATTTGTTCCATTATTCAGTAACCCTCTGCATAGAGAAATTCTGTCTGAACTGCTTATAGATTAATCCATTCTTTAACATCAATCCATTATCTCTGTTTTTGTGTAAATTATTATCTCAAACAGTGTCTTAGTGACAATCTGGTTCTCTTTCTTCAGGATCTTGCATGGGCCTAATTAGGGCCTTGTTCTGCTAAGGTCTACTCTCTCCATATATCTGATTTCAGATATTTTAAACTTCTTTCACTGACTGAAATATGTGTCTTTTATTTTTAATCTCTTACAGGAAAAACCCTACAATATCAGGATAGGACATGGATTCTTGTTTACATCAGTTCAGCAGAGCAAAACATGTGAAATAGCTGTCATGCTTGACAAAATAGCTTGGCATACAAGGAGTCTCCTGACTTGGTTGCTCTTAACACTGCTGTGATGAAAGGAGACTTTCAGGAGACACCCTTCATCTGAAGCACTTGTTCTGTACCATGCAGCTTTAGTGATCTGGCAGAAATGCAGGTAGTTGGTTTCATCTGTGTTAATATTAACAGGCCAGTATAAAGATTTTATTATGACAGGTGTTTTGTCTTTCTGCAGTAGTGGAAGTAGTAATGTAAAGCCCTACACTTTTCTAAGCAATCCTTTATTGTCCTGTACAGTTACATATTTTTTGCTGTATCCAGATGTCAAAACAATGAGCATTGTGGGGGGAAAAATATCAGTAAGTTAAGCATTCAACACACATATGGATTAATAGGTTAGCCTGATGGGCTGCTTAGTTGCATAAATCTATCTATATATACTTGTCCTGCTCCCACTAAGACTTCATTTGCTCAAATAGTTTCTACATTATATTGGTTTAGATTCATCATTACTTTATAAGCTGCTTTGAGATAAATTTTCAGACCTGAAGGATCTACATAAAGCCCAAGTTTTCGTGGTTCTTTAAACCTGACATAGAACACTGATACGGTGCTCAGTCAGATTTACAACTTCTGACTTTCTTTCCTAGGTAAGGAACATTGTCAGGAATCTCTGCTGATGCTGTCTTCTCACTTGTTGTAGTACTTAAAGTTAATATTGCATTCTAAAGATATGAAACTCTGACTTATGATGCTTTTATCTACAGCTATCTATCCTTGAGTGTTGTGATGTGGAGAAGCTTTATGGTGAGTGTTGCACTGTCTTGGGCTTGTTCTGATTTGGTGATGAATTGTATGGTGTTCACTGTGATGACGTTGCTATCATCACCCTTTATGGAATACCTGAAATAAAGCTCTCAAATATTAACTTAATTTTTTTTCTAAATGGAAAAGATACTACAGGTCAATACTTTGCATATACATTCCTAATCATAACTTTCAGCCTGGTATAAAAATCTTATGTGTGATGTTTACTTTTTCCCTAATTTTAGGTTACAAAACTATTGATTTATTTTTGTTAAGATGAAAAATACCTAAGATTTCAAACAGCAATTGACATCACATTTTGATTTAGCATTTCCCATTTAAAATGTTTTTTTTATGGTTTGTTCTATTGAGTTGACCTGTGGCTAAGATTTTTATTTTTCCATACTGCTATATTTCTGCTTGAGAGCTGTATTTTTGTAAAGTTTCTGGGACTGATAAAAAAGGAACAACCCACAGAAAAATACTCTCCCCTTGCAAAAAGCATGTCTCATTCCCCCTCCCCCTTAAATTTTGATTTTCCAGTGAGTGCATTTCCTCCCAAAATTTTGATTTTTCAGTGAATGCATTTCCTTTAATTTATCATCAATAATCCTTTAATTAACATGAATACAAAAAATATCTCACCAGCTTTTTGAATAACAGGATTTTTACTAATATCCTGCACCATAGATGTATATGTTATTATGTCTATAAGAGTTTTCCCCTCTGTGATTCACTTCATAACACTACTACCAAGAATAACAGCTGCTCTCTGTACAGCAGTGGGTAGAGACTAGAGGAGTGTAAAAATAATCTTTCGTCTGTGAAAAAACACGAATCTAAAAAAGCCCCCAAATTTTTCATGATCAAAACTTTCTATCCTAACTTCAGAAGACAAGTTATTATTAAAAGTTCTGGACAAAAAATACCCCTACACTATGGAGGTTTAGGACATGAAAAGAAAACAATTTTATTTCATTCCATTATTTTTTTCCTTTTTAATCACTTGAGAGGTAGTTCATTTATGTTTTTACCGGTTTTATATTGTAACATTGAAAATACAGTAGTTTAAGATTAATGCATTGTTAAGATATAATATCCTTATTTTTCATTTAAGCTGAAATTAATTTTTCAATTATTGCTAAAATTTTCTCCAATGTATACTTGGCTGAAAAATTGTTCAAACGTGTTTTTCCTCTATTAAGAAAATCCTAGTTGTATTGAACTGGCATTTCACAACAGAAGCACCAGAATTTTCTGCAAGGGCTCCACGTTTTGCGGGAACAGGCAGATATGGTTTCATACCTATTGGAAGCGGAGAAAAAAAATAATAAATTGGACTGTAACCCTTGCATTCCTTTTATAACATTGTCTGCCAATCTAAGTGTGCTCTCTTTTTTTCCTGTGAGCATGGGCAAGTCCTGATAGACCACCTCACTCCTTTGCGAGCTGCCAAATTGCAAGTGTAGACAACTCGACTATAATAAACAGTGATAGGGTTCCCTGCTGACCCATCTTTTTCAGTTAATTGCATTTTAAACATGTGCAAAATTTCCTGCCTTTAAAAAAAAATGTTATGCCCTGTTAACATCTACATAAACAGATAGATGGATGAGGGATGAACATAAACTTATTTAAAACCTCATTTAATGTTTATGTTTTCACCATCCTTCTCTAATATTTTATATTTGTGCTACGCTGATTTGTTTCCCTTTAATCCCTTTGTGAAGCTCCTTATTCAGCAATATACTGCAGGTCTTTTTATTCCTGCTGTGCCTCTTTCTTACTAAATAACACTTCTTTTTTGCACGCATATTTTTCTTCTAACACTCTCTGTTTTCCTTAATGATTGTTCTCCCCAGTGCTTCTTGCCTTCTGATTTCATACTGTCCACAATCTCTTTTATAGTCACTGTACCGCATTGTCATAAAATCATAGACTCACATTCTTCAAAAACAAAAAAAACCAAACAGGCCGTTTTACAAGTATTTAACTTTTTGGTAAAAATAAGTTAGCACAAACCTTAGTTAATTTTCTGTCTTGAAACTTTCTACTTTCAAGGTCCCTTCTTCCCACTTTACATTTGTCCACTATGCCCAGGAGCACAGTAAAGCCACCTACCTAGGCGCAGACACAAGCATGTGGTCACACATACTAAGAGGCACATAGTGCATAGAAGATTTCAGTGAAAACACAAGCACACTGAAGCAGTGATGAAATTTAGTTTGGAATCTGGCTTTTCTGAATCTTCTGCCTGCAGACAATATTTCCAAGTTTGCAGCCAGGTATTTTTTGTGTGTGCATTTTAAACCTAAAACTTCCCGGGATTCCTTGGTACTAGAAGTATATGCCTGCTTATGCATTCGCTTCTCTGCCAGACATCATGCCATTAACAGTTAGTGTCCAATCTGGGATCAAGATCTAAAACAGAGCTTGAGTAAATACTTAAGGGGAAGAAAAAAAAAAAAAAGAGGAAAACTCGGAATAAAAACATCACGAATCTCTCATCAATAAGAGAGAGATTAACAACACAGGCAGAAGTGAAAACGGGATTAAAAATGGTATCCTAGGGGTCAAAGCACTCCATATACACTAGTAAAATTAGAGTTTGCACCCCTTTGCTTTCTGGGACACATGTAGAAGGTCACGACTTTGATCTTGACAGAGCTGCAAAACAAAGTTATCCTATCTAATAGGACAGGACTCTTCTTGCTCTGCATAAAGAAACTCATTATTTGTATCTAGTGCTAGGCAGCATAATTTACAATGCCTTCAATCTGAGTGAGTCAGATAAATCCCAGGATCTGTGCCAACTCAGTTTTCCTCTCTGTCCTTAGGTCCCTGATTTATTCCTATGAGGGTGGGGAAACTGCCTGGAAGCAGGAGCTTAAATGTGACAAAGATGGACAAGGCCCAGGCTATTATCTGTTTGTTCAAACACTTTATACAAGTACTTCACAGGTCTTAGGCACCTGTGGTCTTACTTAACTGGAGCATTTCAGGGAAGATAAGAAAATAGAGCCTTCTCCTTTGTTGCAATTATGAGCAACAGCAGAACTGCACCCACAAAAAAGCACTAGTATTTTTTGGTTTGTATCATTGATGACAACAGATCTGAAGCTTTTGGTGGTCGATGCAGAGCTGTGACATTTTCCAAATGCAGCTTTAGCATAACTACCCTCTCTAGACACAGTACAATTCAATTTCTGTAATCGCTCTCCCTAGGCAGTCATTCAGGAGGTAAATCCCTGTACCATCCTGGGCCGAGGTGGCTCACAAGCTAAGAAGCCCAATGAAAAGGTACACCTAGATGCTTAACTTGACACCATTCTTTTGTAGTTTGTTTTGTTGTTTTTTTTTTTGGCTATTTTACAATTTCCTTCTCAAAAGCCGCCTCGGACTTTGTCTGTTTCTGCACATCATATGGGGCAAGGACATAAAAATTATAGAGCATTTTAAAAAATGTAGCTCTGCCTACTTGCTACATAAGGTAAATCCACAGAATCATAGAATCATAGAATGGTTTGCGTTCATAGAATCATACAATAGTTTGGGTTGGAATGCCACTTAGTCCAGCCCCCCTGCAATGAGCAGGGACATCTTCAACTAGATCAGGTTGCTCAGAGCCTCGTCCAACCTGACCTCGAATGGTTCCAGGGGTGGGGCATCTATCACCTGTCTGGGAAACCTGTTCCTGTACTTCACCACCCTCATTGTAAAAAAATTCTTCCTTATGATTAATCTAAATCTACCCTCTTTTAGTCTAAAACCATCACCCATTGTCCTATCACAACCAGCCATGCTAAGAAGTCTGTCCTTATCTTTCTTATAAGCCCCCTTTAAGTACTAAAAGGCTGCTCAAAGGTGTCCCCAGGGCCTGCACTTCTGCAGGCTGAACAACCCCAACTCTCCCAGCCTTTTTTGTAGGTTAGAATGGACCTTTAAAGATCACCTAGTACCAACACCCCTGCCATGGACAGGAACATCTATGGTAGATGAGAACATTCATATTCCCCATGCCCATGCACTGCCACTATCCCACCTTTGTGCTGAGTAAATGTTTGCAGCCGAAAGGTCTGATCCTGTAAGATGCAGAGCATCTTCAACTGTCAGCAGTCAGACTTGCAGCATTGCATAATAATGAATTGCAGCCACATAGCTGGTGAAGCGTCTAGAGAACAAGTCTTTTGAGGACCAGCTGAGGGAACTGGAGTTTTTCAGTCAGAAGAAAAGGAGGCTCAGGGGAGACCTTATTGCTCTGTACAAGTACCTGAAAGGAGGTTGTAGCAAGGTGGGTGTTGGTCTCTTCTCCCAAGTAGCAAGTCAGAGGATGAGAAAAAATGACCTCAAGTTGTGCCAGGGAAGGTTTAGATTGGACATCAAGAAAAAATTCTTCACTGAAAGGGATATCAAGCATTGGAACAGGCTGCCCAGGGTGCCATTATGTCGCCTTCCCTGAAGATATTTAAAAGACGTGTAGATATGTCACTTAGGGATAAAGTTTAGTGGTGAACTTGGTGGTGTTAGGTGTTATATTTGCAGTTGGACTTAATGATCGTAAAGGTCTTTTCCAACCGAAAAGATTCTATGATTTCATGACTCTATTCTAAATGCTGAGTTCTACCAAGCTGGGGTCTGACAGAGCTATAAGAAAATATTAGTTTTCTTCTCAAGGCTTTTATTTCTTGCTTAGAATTTGTCTTTTATCACAAAGAAAATCTTAATTAAAGCCACTGGAATGAAAATCAGAAACAAGTACAAAAAGTAGGAAATATAAAATATGTGGTATCTTGTGCACTGCCTTCTAGTGCATGCAGCAGATATATTAACATTAGGATTCAGATCTGGGGAACAGAATGCTATTATTAAAGCAACAGAAGAGTTTTTTAATATTATAAATATGTATGACTTTGTAGAACAGTAAGGAAATATATTTTGCTCAAATTTCTCCTAATGCTGAATATTTTAATAAAACTTACAACATTTTTGTACAAGTGCTATAAATTACCCACTTTAAAATTAGATAAAAACTATTTGAGAAATAATTATGGGTATATGTTCATTAGATTGGATTTGGAGGACTGAGAGATAAGGGCATTGGGTCAAATCTTTCAATCTGCCTCCAGATATTCATTTCCACTATAATGCCTATAAGCACATTATGGCAACAGAATCTCAGTGTTTAGAGAATTCTAATTCATTCCCACTCTCTTGTTGCGAGACAGTCATTCTTAGACAGTGTGCACAAAAACAGAAACACAGAATTTGAGCATGCTCAACTGAGATGTTCTTCTCTCACCCCTTCCCGCCCCCCATACTCTTTTTGCCTCCTCTCCAGTCTGCCTCCTGAAGCCAATCAGCATGCAAGACTTTACCAAGCAGTTAGTAAATGTTGATTCAGACCGCAGTATTTACTTAATAATGGCATTGCTTTATCCTTCAAGTTAATCACAAACAATCCTCCTCCAATCCTTGCCAGGAAGCCTCCCTTAAGTCCATTGCAAATCATAGACATAATCTGTGTAAATAATTAATCTGCCTGGATCTTCTTCCAGCAACACCTGCACCAACACTGATTACCAGATGTGTAATTGCATTTTGCTTCTGCTTTCTGTAGTGAAGAGTGCCTCACTTCCCTTGTGATTGAGGGCAGAATTCCTTGACCTTTATTCGGTTCCCTGATGTGAGTGAGCACTGACATAAACCAAGGGGATGTCAGACCATGAGGATGCACCTTGTCCAGCTTCCGCTGAAGTTAGAGGACAGTATGTGGATTAACAAGGGGCAAAATAAATCTCTCACAAACACAAGTAATAATAAAAAAGAGAACGATTCTTCTCTACAGTGTTTCCCATTGGCTCAGAAATTACCACATAAACTAACTTCATTCAAAAATTCTCCATGAGAGCACACGGGTTTGAACTTTTGATTAAAGCTTTGTCTGGAAAAAGTTTTAAGGAGTCTTCTTTCTACCATCTTGGTCAACTATTCAAATGGCTGAGATTCATACTCTTCAGAAAATATATACACTATATATATAAATAAGCATATGTGTATATATATATATACACAAGCATGACATAACACATGTACATACACATGCAGACCATGTACAATATTGAAGTGTATATACTGAAGAACTTTTACTTAAGCTGCAGTTCTTTGGTTCATCAACTCATGATTAACTCAACTTAAATTCAAGTAATTTAAGATACAAACAGGGCAGAGTTCACCTTCAAGGGAAGGGCCAGTACAATGTCTAGTGATAGTACTGAGTCAATTCAGCCCTGTTTAATCTTTGTTTTTTATCCCAGACATAAATTCCTGCATTGTGCCTAAATGTGCCAGGTACTACTTATGTGTTTTATTTGGTGGAGGTGCAGTACACTGATGTACAATCTAACATCTCACGTGCAACAAGTTAGGGGAAGAAGAATCACTCTGCTCACTAGAAGGAACTTTCTCTAACTTTCTGCAGTATAACATAATAATTGTTCTTTGACATTATGGTGAGTGTGTACTACAGGCCAGCTGACCAGGAGGAGGAAATTGATGAGGCTTTCTACAGGCAGCTGCAAGCAGCCTCACAGTCACAGGCCCTGGTTCTCATGGGGGACTTCAACCACCCTGACATCAGCTGGGAAGACCATACAGCTAGGCAGGCGCAATCCAGGAGGTCCCTACAGAGCATCGATAATAACTTTCTGATGCAAGTGGTGGAGTTATCAACAAGGAAAGGCGCGCTGCTGGACCTTGTGTTAACAAACAAGGAGGGACTGGTGGAGGATGTGAAGGTAGGAGGTAGACTCAGCTGCAGTGACCATGAAA
>Ga0181612_168454_pt1 | contig 20976 bp, 11 predicted proteins | sample HoacroProtozoa21_FD_119630 | JGI IMG/M metagenome (GOLD analysis project Ga0181612, IMG submission 119630) | Hoatzin crop microbial communities from Cojedes, Venezuel. Combined Assembly of Gp0051906, Gp0051904, Gp0051908
CAAAGGTCCAAAGGCTGTGAAGGGAAGTTTCAAACAACTTGCAGAATGGAGCAGGCTCCGATACAGTACTTTGACCAATAAATAGAAACTTCTGCCTCCAAATTCAGTCACTGATGAGATAATTCCACCTCAACCCCCAGGGCTCGTCACAATAGTCAAGCCCCTTTATTGCTTTTTGACTACTATGCAGTGCTGAGCATTTAACAGAATCCAAGTCTTCTCACTACAAAATGAAGTAGCTTTAGAACTGAGTTACGTACCTTCTTCTAAATCTTCTACATGATATCCTGATGGTACTTTACCAGCTGCCTACAATGATATACAAAACCCACAGTTATAAAGGAACACAAAACAATTTCATCAAGAACTGCTTTGGCTTCTTTGCTGTCAAAATGTGTTTCAGAACAACAAATACAAAAATATTAATCAGAAACAGGTTGCCCAGAGAGGTGGTCAATGTCCTATCCCTGGAAACATTCAAGATCAGGTTGGACGGGGCTCTGAGGAACCTGATCCAGTTGAAGATGTCCCTGCTTACTGCAGGGTGGTTGGACTAGGTGGCCTTTAAAGGCCCTTTCCAAGGCCAACTATTCCATGATTCTACGATTCAAAGTCTGAAACCACTTCCAGCTACAAAAATGAATTTCATATTAACCTAACAACCGGATTGCAGCTGCTGATAAAAGGAATTCTGACAAGAACAGAGTCCACTCATTGTTAGTAGAAAATTCTGGAGGTTTTTACAACACCAAATTCCACCTTCTGATCATTTTAATGTGGACTGCAGTAAAGCTTTTAACAGGCCAAAAGTCTAAACAGTACTGAGATGTCTTTCAGCTTTGAACCTACATTGAAAATAAAGCCCAACTCAATAACAAAGCATAAGAAGAAAAAAAAAACCCAACAGAAAAAGAAGTGGTCATTCAATTAATAGACACAACAGATTAACCTCTAATATATAAAAAAAAAAAAAGGTGACTGAGAGGGCATTTATATTTGTTAACCAATTTCACAAGTCATGTTTTTTACTTCAGAATCATTTCCAAGAGAGAAAAATACAATAAATAAATAATATAGATCTAAATGCTTTGAACTTTTTCTACTTGCTACTTTAAGACACTTAACAACCTATTAGTATCTTTCTCTATTTTCTCATACATCATGCAAGATTGTGATGAAAGGCTCCTGAATAGGTAGGTGGTAAGGACTGAGAGACCAATGGAAACAGTGATCTTTGAACCAGTGTGCTCATAGTGAGCCCGGATCTCCTGGGACACACGAAAACCAGCCTTTCAGCTGTTTCAGGTATTGCTCATTATTTTCCCAATAGTATGGTCATTATTACCTCAGTTTCAGCAAGAAGTGTTCTCAGTCGTGTCAGATCTTTAGTTACCATCCCGTTCTGGGGGGAGAAAGAATATTAATACATCAAACTCATAAACCTTCACATTAAACCACAGCAACCAAGTTCATTTCCCCCCAGCACCACCACCAAGAAGGAGAGCAAGAAGGAAAAATGACTGATTTACAATGCACAATTTTAAATTCCATACTATATAACACTGAGCAAACATTATGGTGAAAAATGGAATTTTACACTGGCCAAAAGCAGTACTAGACTTACAGCAAGTATTAATGCAGGACAATGAAGGACAGCAGCATATGTAGACCAACTCGGGGAAAAAAACATTATTATATAGTTTAGTTGCCACTCAAGACAAATATTAATAGTTACAATACTTTTTGATTGCTGTCCTCCAGAGCAGTACTCTACACGCGCAGTAGGAGTACAGCCCAATGGACAAGGACTTGGGAGATTTATGCTCTGCTATCAGCTCGGGTACCAGCCTGTGGGGTGACCTCAGGCAAGCCACTTCACCTCTCCATTCCTCAGTTTCCCATCTGCAAAATGGAGGCAGTGACACTGACTGTCTTCACCGAGCACTTTGTAAGCTACTGACACAAAGCACCATGCATAAGTCACATGCTATGGCTACTGAAATTCTTCAGCTCTAAAGGAATTAATATGATAAACTTTCACTGCCATTACAGTGATGGATTCATTTCTTCTTAAGGATCTACTTTACAGGTTACCAATTTCTACAGTTTCATAACTCCTTCTGCTCTGATGGAGACAGACTATATAGTTTTTGGAGTTTTCACTAAAAAGCAAAGATTAGCCATCTTTGCAGTTTAAAGATAACTGCATATTCGAGGACATCTGAAGTAAAAATCTTTCAAAATTGAATTTATCTGAAATACAGAGCTAAGTGTAACAATTTCTCACTCAAGTAAGTCAGAACTTTGATTAAAGGAACCCAGATCTGTGGTTTTTATTTCAATAAAGTCTTGTAGAAATTCAATTAAGGGAACTACATGTGTTCGATTTCTCCACATTTTGACTGTGCTACTGAGCAGCAGAAATTACTCTCTTTGCTGAAAATGTACACACTCAACAATTCTCACACTTAGGCTTTCTTCAAAATGATTTTGCACTTCTTCAGCAGAAAGGCTGCAAATTGAACCTGTTGAGTTTAAATGTATTAGAGCATAAAAAAAGTTAGCAAGAATCATGCTTTTAAGTAACTGGGGAGGAAACTGGATGGATTCCAACTCTTCAATAAATTAATTCCAAAACTTTGCTTCATTTCTCCTTTCAGACAATGGCAGAAGTCAGGAAATCAGTTGCTGGTTTTAATATTCCTACTGAAAACAACCGTGCCTAACTACCTAAAGCTTGTAAAAATCTCAAATTCTGCTTTGGGACAAATATATATATGAAGCAACCTTTATTTGTACAATAGCTCAAAACAAGGGCACTGTGCATATGCTGCGATAAGGAGCTTTTGGCAGTTCTACTAATCCTAGTTTCCTTGGACCTCCCCGGGAATTTTTCAATGAAACACTTTTTCATTCGAAAACACCAACTAAACAGAGAAAAAAACCTTTTCTTTATGTAAAAATAGTCATAGCAGGGGAGGGGGGAAGGGAATTCAGGATACATACCAGACAGACAAACAGAACTCCCTCTCAAAAACAACCTACTGATTAAGTTAAGCACCAAGATATAGGAGACAAGATCCAATTTCAAGGTAACAGGCCCTCCTGCAACAGTTTCTGATGTCACTTACACATTCCTCATGGTCTGACCAGAGCTGCTCTTGTTTGTGCTATGACCGTGTTTCTGGATTTAGCATGACCAGCAGTCCACGGTACTGCTATTTAATCTAGATTACAGAAATAAAAAGGACACTATCCTTTAGAAACCTATATATGCCCCCAATTTTCCCATATGAGTAGTCACATAAGAGTCAGAACTATTACTTACATGTATGGGTTCAAAGCATCTTGAAAATTTTGAAAGTTCAAGTGTAAAATAGAAGCTTTGAACTTAAATCTTTATCTTCGTCTTGAAATGCAAAGCTGTTTTCTTTTTTCCTCTCCTGAGAAGCTTTTCATGCTGTCTTACAAATTATCATGGGCCAGTTATTTAAAAGTCCTATCAATAATTTTTCTGCTTTAATGGCTAAACTTCCTGAAGTACATACAAAATGGTGTCAGGTGCCATTTAAAAAACGTAAGCAAGAGTTTGAGATTTACATTATTTTAAGTCAATCGCACAAATATACAAATTGTTTTGCATTCCCTGAGGGTTCAGAGCCAACAACAAAAAAAACTTTTCAAAAGCGTAACAACTCTGCAACACTGGTAATGCAACAACCTAAATATCCTGATTACACATGCGTGCCCATATACTTCTCTTTGTCTTTTCCACATAAATCATTTTTGTTCTAACTTGCCAGGCAAACATATGTTCAGAAGTTTGTTACCAAACACATTTTAAAAAAAGGAAATACAAAACTGCTTTTTAAATTATGTAGATTGCAGCAAACCCACTTACCAGTGATTCACCCATCAGTGATTTAGAAAGAACATTAGACACAATTTGCAGCTTCCCTTTAAGATGTATGCAGGAGAGCACTGCACGGAAAGATCCATCTCCCTTGGCCAGCCCCTCTCCCAGCACTGCAACACAAATCAGCAACTATTAGCTTCATCACAGCATACATTTGAATAAACTACACACAGTTTTCCTTCACCTTTAGCATGAAAATAAAGTCCGAAACTTGGGTTGAATCCATGGCTTCTTGGAAAGACAAGTCTTGGATGTGAAGCTAGTATTACTCGCTCTTGTCTAACATTAACTTGAAACTTGTCTCCCACCATATAAGAATTGCTGTACAGGAGCTCAAAAAAGGTTGTAAAGTTTACATGCTAAAATAGGCAAAAATTAAATATGGTAAGAGCAAATTCAAATATCTGACACAAAGGACCTCCTCTTCACAGAAAGGGTAAAAAATATAGCAACCAACAACCTCTCCGTAACAGAAACATGCTCAGGAAGACCCATTCATGCTCACAAACAGCATGCCCTGTCGTTTCCAAATATAGCTAACCTCCTCATGGTCAATTCCTGCTACTTTAAAAGAGCTTTTATTCACTTACACTGTAACGTGCAGGATATAGGAATGATTGTTTGAGTCCAGAAATTTACAGGCTCCATGTAACAGAAAACTTTCCTAAATGCTTTCTAGCACTGGATCAGATAGCTAGCCAAACACACACATTCATTGACACTTCCAATAGTGAAAGGATTTATTTTACAATACAGATGTGCTTCAGACAAGCAGGAATAACATTTAATCATACATATTACCTGTCCAGAAAACAAAATGCCAAGAGTGACTAAAAAACTAGTAAGCTAAGCATATGAGTTGAAAAGAAGGCTGGACAGTTGTTTAAAATTACAGAATTATAATACATATTACTGTTATTGCAGGCAACATCAACATCTGTGTTTATACTGCTACTCATGCAGATGCAAACAGCTCCTGTTAGTGCTACCGGGAATTTTACATTCACCACAACTTCAGGATTACATTTTAGAATAATAAATCAAAACTCCTCTCTCAACAGACGGTCACATCGTTAACAGAAATTGCATGAAAGACTAAAGAAAAAACAAAATCCCACAAAATATTTACATAAAAACAACTAGACATCTCTTCAAAATAAAATGGTAACTAAATCCTGTTTATAAAGTACCTCAAAGACTAATCTGAGTTCACCACTCTGATGATACTGACCACATTCCCAAAAATAGAGCTTACTTCCCCAATCAGAAGAAGCAGTGCCAGAAATAGCTTTAACATGTCTGACAGTTTACTATTTTAACCTCAAAGATTAATGTCCAATTATGATATTTCGTATCATTAACTGCATAGTTTTACCAAGCTGAAACATACAGTTGCACATAAGAAGTTAGAACGCATTAACCAGCATCTTTTGCTAAAGATTTGTGGAATAATTTAACAGATTTTAAATTATCATCATTCCTTGTAACAGTGCAAGCAGCATACTACAAAGAACAGATATTCCTCTAGCTATTCTAAAATGTACTTATCATTCAGGCTAAAATAGAACACTGTCATAGGTATGCAACATGTCAAGTCTTGTAAAAAGACAGAACAGCAGCTTGAATACAACACTGTCTATTAAAAAAAAATTGTGAATATCAAGGAAGTGTGAGTATCAGGTAGTCCATATCAAGGTTGTTTCTTCCCAAGGGTATTTCAAACACAAAACTAAAACCTTTCAGGATCATAAATGCAGATATTCTAAACTGTCAGATGCAGGGCTTCAGTTGATAACAGCACATCACAGGGAACCACAACCAAATAGTTCATTCATATATTCATAAAAATAAGGGGGAGGGGTGTATACACATATTTATACACACACGCACTCCAGTTTTTATACACATACATAAATATGGCATTAATAAGTTGAAAAACATCCTCAGTTTTAGATCTGGAAGAAATATTTGCAGGACACGCTGGCACAAATTAAGAAAATCAACATTAAACTGGATGCTATTTCTTTGTTACTAATACACACTTGAAAGCTGTTTCCTCTACTTAAAACGTAGAGATCAGCGCTCCATTTCCACCCACTTCTATGCCCCTCCAGTGAGAGAAGAAAAATAGATAACATGAGAGTTCTTTTGAGATACTGATAACTGACACATACCAAGAAAAGGTTTCACAGATGAATGTCACCCATCTACCCCTACGACAAACCCATCAGATCTCATCAGTGAGAACACTATTCATTAAACAACGTTTTCCCTCCTACCTCCTCTAACCATCATTCATCTTTCCATATGTCTCTCTCTCACTTTTATTTGCCATCATGAAAGACAACTGTAAGGTTAGTCAGAATATTACATCTTTGGCATACATCAACAGTTAGAAGTAGTAACTTTAAAAAAATCCAGACTATTTTAAGAATGGTACTGATCAAGAGATCTTCAAGCCTTTTAAAATGTGTTAAACTTTAAATTTACACCTACACAAAGCATGCTTACTTCTCCAAGTTATGTTTTGTGGACCTTCACAAGCAGGCTGCAGAGCCCCACAAATTCCTGACTATGACTTATCAGTGAAGACAAATGCATTAAAAACAAACAAATAAACAAAAATCCCAACACAAAAAAAGAAAGGTACAATTTGAAGATTATAACTGCTAGCACAGAAATGTCAGAATAGTGTACCACACAGTCTGTGTAACAAAACTGTGATTTGTGGAAATATCCTTTAAAGCTCCAGAGTAGTTAAGGAACTAAAAACTGCAAGGTGGGATCTACCCACCTTTTCTTTCTAAATCTAACTGATAAACTCTGATCCAATGCTCACCAAAGCTCAGCAAAGAGTTCTCAGTGAGTTTCAAATCACTTGCCTTAAATATGAATAACAGAACACTAGCAAGGATGGTTAATTCCTTTAAAAATACCCTGACAGAAGGTGACAGCGGAACATGAAAGGCTCAACTTCAATGTGACATATGCACATTTCAAAGCTTTAACAAATAAGAATAAATGTAAGTACATCATCTTGATTTTCTCTGAATCAAGTCCCAAAATGCAAACCAAAACATCCACCATGTCCCTAGGAAGAAAAACGGAACAATCAGCTGTCTCTATCTTCACAAGAATCCTGACACTATCAATTCACCCTACATTTGTATACTAAAATACCTATTAGCCAAATAGCACTGCTGAGCCAAAGACATGCATTTCAGTTCTGGTACTTGAACACAAGTCAGAAAATAGTGAAATCTCAAAAAAAAAAAAAGGTAGAAAAAGTATTATAAAGCAGATACATAATTTAACTAGGAAAAAAAATTGTTAGCAAACTAATAAATCTGGGCATCAGTTTCAAAAATTCAGACAACTGACTGCGATTTATAACACTATGTAATAAAAAAAAAGAAATAAGCATACCATGCCTACAGTCTTCATCTGCTTGCCCATACTTTTTCTGAAAGGTAAAACATGAAAAGTTTAAAAATAGCATTATTCCATTTAGTATAAACAACTACATGCTTGAATTACAAGTTTCTTCAAACTTAAGAATCTATTACCTCATCTTATCCTGGGTGGAACATGTAAAGAACATCAGTCACATGTCAAATATAATATAATTAATTCTTAGGATGCTGACTTTTTCTCAAATTCCCAGCAAATGGACATTTTAAAAGAGGAACATGAATAAGCAAAGGTATATGTTTATGTAAGTGGCTCACAACACCTAGGAAAACATACAAAAACTTTATTTTCTAGCCACTGTAATTTTTTTTCCTTAAACTTGCACTAGTATGGCATTGTTGAAATTTGCAAGGTATGTATTTTATTTTACTCTGTCTTCTCAGCAGTGAATTTGGAATTTTTTTTTTTAACTTATAAGCCTTCAAGTATCTATATAATTCAAGTATTTCATAGGAAGGTTTTGATTACAAGTATTTTTCTGAAGCCCCTGAACACTTACTGCGATAATTTTCATTATGATGAACATCCAGATAGGTGCCTCACAGGATTTTCAAAGGCATCCAGGTCAGGAGTGTATTAAATGCTGCTAAGCATCTATCTGTATAATGGCCTTTGTAAATAATTTTGAGAAGTTAAGTCTGTAGCAACACAACTTCCATTAAAAAAACACCTTCCCCTGAGGAGCCATAAGATAGGTCGTATCTTCATTTAAGAAGCTTCCCAGTTGTTGTTTTGCACACTAAATAGTCCAATTCAGTTTTCTTTTTAAAGAATGCTTAAAAATGCTCCCTAATCAGATGGGCATGATTTATCTTACAGCTGCCCAGCAAGCGCTTACAACTTGGCCGAGCTTTTCCCACCTGGGATGAAACCATTCACACCCGATATACGACGATTTGGAGTGGACAAGGCCCCTGTAAATCTGTAATAACATTTCCAAAACAGAAAGGTAAGAAAAAATGTAGGTTAATTAAGCAGATTGTAGGTTTATTCTTAAGCACTGTAATGTCCTTTCCTTTAAGAAAGTGTAGCGCTCTGATGCTTCAAAGGAAGGACACAAATTTGGCAATGGGATCACCTATAATTCAGGGTTATGCCTCTTGCCTTGCATTTACAAACCTTTACAAAGGCCCCAGTTTTCACATTTCCATTAAACATCTGTCACCGCCTATAAGTTGCATCTTTCACTAGATATGCTCTAGCCCAGCAATGGAAAACTAGAATACAATCAAGTTTTAAAAGGCTAATGTTAGGCCTATGCAAATGGAGGTAAATTAGCTATGAATCGGCTACCTGAATTCTGGCATTTCTTGTTTATTAAGTTTATAGTTGCAACCTTCATTTCATGCTCTTCAAAGACAAGGTAATTTGGTATGTAATTCAGAATAACTGTACAAACATAGCACCCTAAACCCAGATGTTCTGCCTTCCTGGAAGATAATTTTTTAAACTTTTTTTTTTTTTTTAAGTATTTTTCTTCGCTTTTTAGAGAACTGTGATTCAGACCCAAACTACTTAGAGGTACCAACCCTGACAAATATACAGATCAGGGAAAACTACAAGACAGAAGCCTCATATATGCTTTAGCAAGAGGGATTCTGTGGCAAATCAACATGCCAAATCACAGGAAAACTCTGAATTTTCTTCAAATCTTGACGGTACAAGATATTTGATTGCTCTTCCCAGTTCACTAGATACTATTAAAGAGTCACACTCACAAGTTGTAAAAAGGAAGCAATTCTATACAGAAGAGTCTCGATTTTGATGCGGTCGATTTCTGCCTGGCATGCCTCCGGGAGGTGAGCGGGGGGGTACTGGCTGAGGGAAAGGAGAGCCTCTGTGCAATGCTTCACTGCCACTTCATAATCCTGCTGCTTAAGAGATTCACATGCTTGTTCACATGACTTCTCTGGTCTTCTGTCTGCCATGACTCAGGGACAGAAATCCTAGAGTGGGGGCAGAGGGGATGATAAAATGTTGGTTAGCTGCATAATGGCAGTGACAACTCGCCAACCAACTTCCATTCCCATCTCAAGGTGCTGTATCACATCCCCTTCGCTTTATGCCATTCGCATTTCCTACCCCAACCTTTCTCACTAACTAACCTCTTCCCAGTCTTTCCTTCATCGCTCCCGGCTGTTGGTTTTGATTCTAATTCAAGAAGGTATTTAAGCCCATGACTGATTTTGAGAATATTATAAACTGCAGTTTCAAATTTTAAAGTCAGCATGGCTTTAAGCACTTTGCTACACAGAGGCTTTTGGGTCTTCACTGGCAACGTGATCTTTGCTTTGGAAGGCATACAACTCATCCACCAACTGCTCTTTCTTGAGCCTGCAGCCGTTTACTCCAAGACACCTTTCTCTTCAAAGCACTTCTCACCTACGCTCGGGGGCAGGAGCCGCTCCCTCCGGCCGGGTGAGGCACAACGGGGAGGGACAAGCATGGATGAGAAAGAACAGGAGGTCGACAGCAAAGTGCTTGTCTCTTCCTCCAGCTGGTTTATTTCCATTTATGTCTGAGAAAGTCTAGATATCCCTGCCACACCAACACCTCTGTGCAAAACTTTTTAAATAATTTTAAAGTAAATATTTTTAGGGGGGAAAAATTGAAACTGTTGTGTTAAAAATCTGTACACAAGACAGACAGTATGTGTCAATAAACTGAGACAAACGGTTATCCACAATCTAAACCACCAGTAGAAAAGCAAAGCACTTCTATAATCCCTGTCTATATTCTCCCTTCATTGACATAATAGTTAAATCTGATACATATCTCTAGAGACATTGTACTTAAACGCTGACTTCACAAAAATGCGTTGATAAGTGAAAGAGGAAAAAATGAGTTCTCATTTTCATTTTTAGCAAGCAGCGTACTATCAATACTTGTGATTATATCTCAATTATTACAATTGTCTCAAATTACTATATTTAGCCCACTTCAAAAATTCACTGCTAAAAACTTCCTTTATACTTGATATTTTTAGATTTTTAACCAAACTAAGGTAAAGTAACTTCAAGAAGTTAATCTGAAGGTCAAATAAACACATTTTCTTTTTATGAAAAACAATTCACTATCCCACTTTTCTCATTAGCACATGCCTAAGCCAACAAACAGCAGAAATGTAAATAAGACTTTTCACATGGTGTTTTATGTGTTCCCCTCCATTCTCAAAATTTTATTTTTGGTATCAATCTAGAAACATAAAGGAATATTGATTTTTCAAGACAATTTTGACTTAAACCACCTTCCCTTTTACAACGTTTATATAAAAATTTCTTGTACAACAATGTATCTTCCAAAAACTAAGGAACACAAGCATGAATATTTTGCGGTCATCCCGACACAAAACTGTGACATGCCTCTTTCTTAATAATGACCTTGCAAAATATTACCTCATTCATCCAGATATTTCTTTTTCTGCTACAAATAAGTCCTCATTTTCAATCAAATAGGAACAGGCAAGTAGGTTTTGCATTTCCATACATACGAGTAAATTCATTCATAAGAGTAATTCTATTAACATTAAAGACACTCAGTGGGACCACTTTAGCACATATTTTCAATTATATAAATGTTAGGTATTCTTAAGCTGTTTATGCAAGGATCCTTTCTGCATACAACTAAACATTACATTGATTTCCACTTCACTAACATTTTAGGCCACAGTGAATTTTACATATGTAGGACTTGTTTCAACAGTAATACAATAGTTAATTGCTGTTTTTCTCATGTACATTCTGTTTTCCTCCTAAGGGACTGAAAAGAGAGGATCTCAGGAACTCTGTTTTACTTTTGATTTCCTCGCTTCCTGGCTGACATATAACCAAAATTCCTTTGGCCAAAAGCCTCAGCAGAGCTTCTGTGTGTTTATTCCCAAAGAACTGTTTATACACAGATCCCATCCTAACTGACCTGGCCAGCGACTGATCAGCATTTGGAAGCTACTTTATCCAGCCCTTCTTCTCCAACAGGGCACCACGTAAAAGAAAACACATTTTTCTTTATCAGTTGTCTTATGCTGGCTGCTTTGATAAATATTGAACTAGTCTGTTTGAGGAGAAGCTGGGTTTTACACGCCCAGCAGTGACTACTGTACTGCAAAGGCCACACAACTTCTTTGCGCAGCTTGAAGACTGAAGAGAGCATTTCAGAGGACCTAACTGACCCTAAGCAATAACCTGCAGATTAAGCGAAGCAGAGCTAAGTGAAGTCAGGACCAGGCTGTTTGGATAACTGGGCTAAACTGAGTCACACTATGAGTATTTAACAGTGTAATCAAAAAAGCTCTGAAGTCACAGTGCACGGGACACAGTGATAGAGAAGGAGCTGCTGCAGTGTAATTTGCTTTTTAAAAAAAGCTAATCGTAACAACGAAAACTAGTATGTGGACAACATATGGAAAATGATACACTCAGGCTCTCAGACTTCCTTTCAATTCCAGTTATATCCATACATGCAGACACAAACACGCACATCTGGGTATTTGCACCATCTACTTTCCGACTCCAGTCCAGGTGCTCTAAGTGTTCCTCAGAGGTACTCGGCTCTTCCTGCTGACTAACAACTCGCTTTCCTAGTTGTGGTCCCGAGTTGTACCTACATTAGCAACTGAGACATGAATGTGAATTACAACCACCCTTTCTTAAAATCTAGTCTATTGTGGTACCCAACCTACCCATGTTTAAAATTATTTCAGAACAGCTAATATTTTAACAGCCAAGGAATGGAGACACTTGTCAAAGAAAATTTCAGTTCTACAAATGTTTAATTTTTAAAATGTTAATTTTTAAAATTCAAATGTAAAACTGGAATTTCTACATTAACTTCAAGAGTAGAACTTATTACAGATTAGAATTGAAAGCTAAAGTGTCACAAGGCCAGTGCTACATTCCCAACTCTCTTTGCAAAACTGAGCAAATTACTTGGGCACTGCACTTCCTCTGTCTGTAAAACTGAGATTAAAGTACAAGCATGTAACAGAACAAATGTCAGGATTATTCATTTTCTCAAAACGGCCTGGAGAACTGCATGCCAGAAGAGTTCTAAATTCAAATTTGAGTAACAATTTATTCTAATAGCAAAGTTTAATACATCTTCAGAATTTTGAAGAAACAGTGAACAGGCCTACTCCCACTATCTCAAGTTACGCATCCGAAATAGGTGGACCCACCTTAGAAATACAGGCACAGTGCCTTATCAACAGAGCCTTTGTTATCAGTGGTCAATTCAAAGCATTTCTTAGCTTTGAATCGTCTCACAGCAGCACTGCTGCCTACAGAAAGGCTCCAGATTCATGCACTCCAGTAAAATATTTAAACACAGCGCCTGTGAATTCCACCTGATATGACCGTAAGCATCACATTGACTAGAGAACAGACTGAAGTTTACACACCTCCTCCTCACTGGCTAATCCAGAAATCCAACCCTGGCATCATACTTTGTACCTCAAAAAAACTCCTGCCTTTAAGTAAAAGAAAACTTACTGATCTTACACTTCTGTGAAGGCCAAGCTGTGCTCAGCTTACCTTACACAAAACGTCATTTAAAAGATCTGGTTAGTTCCAACTGGTGTAACTTAAGTCTTGGCCTTTTTTTCAATGAACTGGGAGGGATTTTTTTTGTCCTACACCTAATGGTTTTCAGGCTCAATATTCCTGAGTATTTTGCCTGCCTTCCAAAGGGATTTTGTAAACAAACTTGAAAACTGAAATCTAAAGTCCAAATAAAACTGCACACTTCCCCTCCAGAACTGCAGAGGGGGCTGGGAAAGGCAGAAGGGGCAGCTTGGGGAGGAAGAGTGACAAATGTGATCCACACAGTCATTTCGTTTCAAGTACACACTACGCCTGCTTGGTGCACAGGAGGCTTTAGAAAAATTACTCCACAGTTTGCTGAGTCCAACTTCAAACTAAAAATCAGTGTAGGAGGAGAGAACATCGTGAACTAAAATTTGAGTGTTTCACAGCAGTTTAACTCACGATTGTGCACTTCCATGCTTCACAGATTACCGATGTATTTTATGGAACCAAAGGGTCCATACATTAAGATAATAAGTTAAAGCACGTGACAGTTCTTAAAAAATTTCAAACAGATGCTTTTTCAACTCACTGTACAGCATCTAGCCAGATAACTCTCACTGTACTTCATAAACAAACAGAGTAGAGGGCACAATGCTGTTCCTATTAATGTTATTGGCGAAATTCCCAAAGTCTGCCAAGACAGAAGGATCAGATCCAAGGTCTCGCATGCCAAGCTGACAAACAGTAGACAAGTCAGTAAATATGTGCATATTTTAAACAGACATTAACATCTCTTGTAACGATTTATGCTCAAGTAATGATGTTCAACTTGCAGTCCTACAGTGAGGCTGGTAGGAATTTACTGTCAACTGAACATACTTCAAGAGCCACATCCCGGGATTCGCAAACTGAAGCAAATGAATGAGACCCATTGCCATGGGGAACACGCAGGGGGAAGAGCCTCTCCAGCTGCCTCCCATTACAATCCATAACCCTTCAAAGAGTTCTGCTGTGAGAAATAAGCACCCAAATCTTCCTTGCCAAAGCTATTCAGCTGTGTCCTCCTGTTAACAGCCCATTGTATTGCAGGAAAGGAGAGCAGAAGAAGGGTTTGCCGTTCCATTGCCTATTGCGGTCAAGCTGGCGCAGGCTCAGAGAAAGCAGGGCAGGAATTCAACTCATCCTGTCCCTCTCTGAGGAAATGTGTGTGGTGACCACGCTGTGTTTCCTCATCCTTTGTCATTTTTCAGCCCTTCTCACAAACTGGAAAGGCTGGCCACCAAACCAGATAGAAGTTTTAAACATGTAATAAACTCAGGTAATACGCCAAGAAAAGATACTGTTTTATCATAACTTCCCAGCAATTCCTTTCAAGAGGTAAGAAGAGATCTACCAGATTTATTTTTGAGGCTGGTTGCTCTGCCCCTCCCCAGTAACTTCTGAAAATCAAGTCAATTTGAACTGAATTTCATAGAAGTCTACAGGGTCTCAAAGATGCTGCAAGTTTTACGAAAAACTTGTAAGGAGACAGATAAGAGACCCAGATTTTCAAGTCCACCAAGGGAAAGAAGTTGCAATTCAGCCTCTTGCTGATACCAAGAGGTCAGTTACTCTATTAATTACTGTCATCTGCTGCCATTTAGCCAGCCAGAGAGATAGCACTGCACCAAAATATCACTCAATAGTAAGAGAAAAATCTTACTAATTTTTCTGGACCATAATGATAAAATCCATAAACTGCATTCACTAGCTTAACTGCTCAAGGATCCATCCAATAGTTCCCAGGTTTCACTACAGCAGTTTCCAAACTTTTTACACTAGAGACAGTAGCAGTACACATCGCTTAGCTTTTTGAAATTTGTTACTGGTAAAATTGAGATGTAAGCAATTCACATATGAAGGCCTCAAAAATTTGTTGTTTCCATAGTGTAGAAAAGTAATATTTGTGAAATCAGGAAGTTGGTACCGACACAATCCCTGTGACTGAAGAGAGTCTTCTAGTTCTTTCTCCCTCAAAACTATCAGGAAGAGATTGACAAAATAGTTTAACTTACACAGGTATGGAAAGATCTGGGTTTGTTTAACAATCTGGATTAATTACAATACCTTAAGTATACTACACAATAAAAGTGTTAGCTACTGTGAACATGCCGACGTAATAGTTAAAAATGTGGGGTCATTGAAATTCAACTATCAAGACTCTGCAAACAAGCTGCATTTGTCAGTCCACATCCTGAACCAGCGAATAATACATCTATCCACTGTTAAATCATATTATACAGTCGCTCTGGCATCTGTAGTGATCCCATCTTAAGGCATGCTTGCACCTCTAGATAATGTTATGTAACTGTTTTTGTAGTACTCCAAAATACCACTTAAATACCTTTAGATTAATAAAGTAAGATTAAACATCTATTTATTTTCCTTACCTATTGTGGTAAAACAAACTCCTGTTTGCCTTCAGACAAAAAAGAATTTTACAAGCCTCCAGGAAGGAATAAAATACAGCTGCATAAAATGCTGAAAAAAAAAAAAGCACCTTCCTAGTGTAAGGACATATACATCATAAATAATCCCACACTCGGAAATCATTTAATAAAATGAGAGTAGATAATGATAGTACACTATACCAATGTGGAAGACTTCACTGAACAGAGAGAAAAAAGATGGTGCAGCTTTCATGTGCAGGGCGCAGAAAAGAATGGTATGAAACATGCTTTTGGTTTTTTTTTTTTTATTTTAAGAAAAACATTATAGGAGAGATCCTACGCACTTATTTATTGCAGTTATGGCTGAAGTCAGTAATATTAGTTATACGCAATGCTCAGAAATGTACTGCACACCTTACACAAATACCGAAGTGTCCACCCTTGAGAGACGACAATCTAATCGGTTTTCTGAAATAACTGAATTACTCTGGTTAACGTTGTACAACTCCAGGCAAAATGACCCTACTTTAAATTCCAAAAATGATGTTAAATCTGAAATGGAGCATACAAAATGAGAAAAGCTTATTTCAAGGTTTTATTATATAGCATAACAGCAGCAAGAACTTCTGCCACATGGCCTCTAAGGAACATGATATGCTTGATTTCAGGCAGGGAAAAAAAAATGAATTAAGAAGTTCATGATGCCCCCCACCATTAAATACTTAGATTATCCTTCCACGCTGAAAAACCAAAGACAGCACCATAAATTAGAAGGACAAGAGATCTCTGGCCACATAAATGGAGCCTTGAGTCTGATCCTGTAAATTTAATGTATAAACACATCCACATTTAGTAAAAAGGAGCAAGTGCCTGTGGGTGGTTTACCATTCACATAACAATAGTAACAAAACTTAGCAGCAATTGAGACTAAGAGCAAATGCCTTCTGCACCCAGATCCTCTGTGTTCTTTAAATAACTTTACATACATCACAAATGTAAATGAGTTAGATTTTATTGCACGTCAGTTATGATTTCAGTACAGACACTCTATTAAGTGACTATTAACACTTTATTACCTTTACTAATCTCTTTTGTTTTCATTTTGGAAATAACAGCAGAAAGGACAATCTATACAGCCAGTGGAAGGAACATTTACATGTGGACAAACTGACTATCTTTGGTTCAAAATCTGAAAATAACTCACGGCCTCAGCACTTGTAACCACCCCATCCACCACATAAGTATCCCCGATATCTTCATCTCCCTTTAAAATCATCCTTTTTCACACAGCTGTCTGAAAACATTACCTATCTTGATGAAACAAAACACATGGCAAGTCAAAGCACAGCATCTACCTGGCGTGTACTCGCTTTGCCTGAAAGCCATCCATAACTGACAGACACAAGACTCCTAGATACACAAAGCTAATATAGATACCTATTGCATTCGTTAAACTTACAGTACAAATACTAGGTTGTAAGGTTCGATACTCAAAGGTCGTGTACCAACAAAAGTATCTGTACAAGCTCCTGTTGGCCCTCCTCTGCGTGCGCATGACGATATAGCCTTTAACTGTATCAGTCACATACTACATTTTTCAAGGGCTACCTGGCGCAACGAGCAGGCAGAACAGAGGCTGCCTGCTTAAGGGACATCTAAATATTTCAGCATAGGGCTTAAGGCCTTACTTACTGCATGCTACTCAAATCTGTCTCAAACTGCATTTTAATGTTTTCATTAACTTTTCAATAACACTTACAAATACTGTAATCAAGCACTTCACAAGTATTAAGAAAATATCTTTATTCTTCTGACATTCCCATTTTACAAAGAATTAAAATATTAAAACACATTAAAGCCAAAAGTTTCTATAAAATTCTCCTATTCATATTCAGACAACTAAAAGCGATTTTTCCCCGTTCTGCTCTGCCCTGCATTATACAACTCTTTATATGATCAAAGCGGAACACCCAGTGTCTGCAGAGTAACTTACAAGTATTCAGTATTCCCATAGGTCACAACATGGGAGCATTCGTTAGAAATACAGAAAATCAAGTGTAACAAAGATAAGGTTTAAGTATGATTTGCCTTTTTTTTTTGCTATTCCCTGCTCTATTACTTCAACACTTTCTAGTTTATGCAAATAGTGAAACTGCATTCCAACAAACAACTGCACTAGCATTACAAAATAAATTATATGTACCCACAGTGGAGCCTCCCTTCTACTTGTTTCTTTCTAACACTAATATTTTTCCAATCTCAGTCTCCTTGTTCAACCATCCCCATCTCCACATTTATTCTACATATTCTGCAAAAACCTGCATGTTGCACCTTCTGTTCAAATGCAGTCACTGTGTCCCTCCGTGCCACAGGAAGGTAGAGCTGGAGGAAAGGGGAACCAGCTACTGGGAGTACAGAAGGGGAATTCTCTGTGCTCTCAGTTTTGTCCAAAACCACCCCAGGGAGGAATGCAGAAGCCCTAGCCCTCAAACTGTACGGAAATCCCATTTAGCTCAGACTGAAGTATATTCACTGCAGGGATGATCTTTTAGACATGTACTAAATGCTAATTTGACCAACACTGAGCAGATTATTCAGAGGGTTGGTAACAAGTACATACATGGCAGAAACATCATACTGTATCACATCTCAACTCTTTACAAAGCAGCACTATAGGACATTAGAATTTTTTTTTTATTTTATTGTGAACACAGGAATATATTTTTTGCCCAATTTTCAGAAAAGACTGAATCGTGGCAGCAGAACCCTTCACTCCCTCCACAGCACCCAAAAAGTCAGCCTGAGACAGAGACCTACCATGGGAAATTTCAACCCAAATAATTAAAATTTGGCAAGTAATAACTAACTGAAATGAGGAATATGTCACAGTAAGCATCAGGTAACATAATAATAGGTGGTGCTTCTGCCCCACCTAAAGTTCTTTTGGCTCCTTCATAGAAAATCTTCACGTAAACAATCTTTCATAATAACTGGTTAACAGCAGCAGTTTGTATTCCGTATAGCTATACATTCTCTGTGCTTTTTGAGAGTAGGGTTTCTCACACTTCTCCAAGATGAGGGCATTTTAATTGAAATATTGTCCCATGGTTACCATTTTATCCCCATAACAACATCACCAATTACTTACTTTAAAAAAATGCATTAGAAAAGTAATTTAATCTTTGCTTCTCTTAACAAAATTTGCCAGAGAAAAACAAAGGGAAGAATCAGCACTACATGACCAGCCAGCTCTCCGTGGAGCAGCACCAACCTACGAGTCTCAAACTCCAACACACTTTGCAGAAGAATACAGTATTCATATTCTGAAAGCTGTTTTAAACATCATAATCCACAACTTCTAAAACTATAACCTACTTGTGGCAGAACCTCTCTTTTAAACATTTCAATAACAGAACACAGCCTTGCTCCTGAGTGTCTCTGTACATTTCACAATATAATATTTAGTAACAATTTTGACCAAAAAAAGTGAACACCATTAATCTTAAGGGCTTACACAGTCATGCAATCATACAATTACCTCTTCTCCGCTGAGTCATAAGATATTGCCAGAAGTCCTTTTTGATAAACGTCTGCTGTATGATATATTGGTACATCTGTCTATACATGACTAAACATCTGTCACCTAAGTTTACAAATGCCAAGCAAGTACAAAACTGTGTTCCCAAGGAATGCAAAGGGGAGTCAAAGAAGATTCCCAAGCATCATTTCGACACAAAACACTTCTCAGGATGTTCACAAACGTATTTCAGAAGTTTAAAGGCAAAAACATATGGCACAAAGTTTTCCACGACGCTCATGGAACTTGTCACTCATACAGCACCGTCTTCAGAGAGCACCTGACCACAGTTCATTTGTCAAAGCTCATCAATTTAACCAGTCCCAGAGACAGAATCAAAATTAGTAGTTCCTAACTTTCAGTCCTGTGTTCAATCTGCAGCTTCCTCTAATACAGCTGTATTTGGATTTCAGCAATAAAAGTGGTTTTTAAATTAGGAAATTATTTATCACAGCATATCCCCTTTTGGAAAACCCCACACAAACTCCTTTTCCCCCCTTGACAGCTAAGCAGCTCCAAAGCTCAGTGGTTCAATCCACGTTTTCTCTTCCTAACAGGGATATTGTAGTGATGCTGAAACAGCCTTTCCTCAACTGTCAAACTTTAATTTTCATACAAGAACTTTCTCCACTCTTGACACGTTCCAGTATTGCAACGCAGCACACCCCTAGGACGAGGAGATCTACCTGAAGAACACAGCTTTGATCACCAGTGCAAATGCGGAGGATACAGGTATTTACCACAGTTTTACATTTGGATGGGGGAAAAAAAAAAAGCCCTTAATTCATTTTCTGTTTGAAATGCAAAATATGAATCACTTTTTCAATCCATTCAAGACGTAAAAGAAAGAAAAATCTTCATGGTGAGTATCAGCTATATTGCACAGTTACCGTGCACAGCTCACAAACTGAACACACAAATAAGCCAAAGTTGCGACACAAAGCAAGAAAACTTTCTTTTAATATACCCCAGTCTTCATGCAGCATTATGATGAACTTAAATTTATTACAGTAGTGAATAATACTGTGACTGAGCTTTTTGTTACGCATTTATACAGTGCTTAGCACAAGAGTCCTACCGTAACAGATTTAACAACACAATCATGCCACCCACAGATACTCCACACACATCTTTCCCCAAACCATACCTATTATGTAACTGCGTATGATATTTGTGTGCTGTTTTCAAAGTTCAAAGCAGTAACTAACCTCCACCACTAAAAATTACTATCTTTATTGTAAATAACCTTTGAAATGCATTTTTACATTAATGAGCTTCAAACAGTTTGGCATAATATAGCTAAGCCTGATTTGGGGAGTTGTCTTCTAACTAAGTATTTTAATTATGTTAACCCTTCTGCATCTGGATTATGCTTTTCTACCATCCCTCTTTCTTCTCAAATGCATGAACATGATACTACCAACAGGTTCAATTTTTAGACCTCTCCTGAGAATAGCATATGGATTCCCCTTGCACAGCAAACCCTATCGGCAACACCATAACTTGTATCCAAAACACAAGTTACCCAACGGCATTCACCCTACTCATTCCTTCTGAAATGATCATTAGAGATTCAGTCACGTATTCTAAACCCCACTCAAAGAACAGACATCAGCAGGAATGAGTAACAATCCTACTGTGGTTAATGGCGTAATTCTCACAAAACTTCGGAAGAAGAAAAGCGGTGTCTAGCCTAGCCAAACAAATATAAACAGAACTGCAGCCAAGCACTATCAGTCAGTTCAAACGACAAAACAAATGTCCTGCATCATTCCAAACGTGTGAGTGTCTTAAGATATGGCCAGAGTACAGTTACCTCAAAACCATTAGCACAAACAACTATAATCAAAAACATCACTTCAGTAAAATACCCACAGCGCTCAGCTACAACACTGCATCAGTGCAAATTCAGAAGTATGCTAAAAAAAAATCCCCTTAACGATCTCCCTGTGTAGACAACGAGAAGAGCCCCACAAATTCTGGCTCCTGAGACGGCAGAGGGTCCAACATCAGGCAGCTATCGTGGCTGGTCAACAGTATTTGGGAATCCCAGCTAGCTGA
>Ga0181612_178429_pt1 | contig 20974 bp, 9 predicted proteins | sample HoacroProtozoa21_FD_119630 | JGI IMG/M metagenome (GOLD analysis project Ga0181612, IMG submission 119630) | Hoatzin crop microbial communities from Cojedes, Venezuel. Combined Assembly of Gp0051906, Gp0051904, Gp0051908
CCCCATGAACCAATATGTAAGCTTGCAGCAGCCTTGAGGAAGAAAAATACTCTCAATGATTTCCTCAAATGTACAGTAAATTTCATTGAAATATAAAACAGTCATTCCTCGTATGATATTCCCATGCAGTCAAAATAAAGTGTGTGCTTTCAGGTGCAAAGCCAAAGTCAATTAGTATTATACACAAACCAGAATATACCCTGAATTCTGGTCAGAGGCAAGCTGATGATTCATACCGCCAGGGTCTGCACGTCTGTATTTGCTAGGAAAGCCAGTGTACGGCTTGATGAGGGGTTTTGATCCAAAAATAGGCACACATGCGATTTTAAACATTTGCCTTAGAAAATTAGGTTTTGACACTGTGCTTTAATTAGTGTCATCTAATGCTGATGGGCACTTACCCGGGTAGAACACCAGCTTTCCGATTAAAATGTAAAATAACATGTTACATTTACAGTAATAATTCTATATTCATGAGCAGAAAGCACTGTGCAGAACGCAGCTTTCATAGAAAGCAAACCCAAAAACCCTATAAAGATCAAATGTACGTCATACAGGAGGAGAATTCCCTGCTTCTGTTTTTATCTCAGGAACATCAGGAACAATCAGAAAATCAAGCCACTCCTATGAAAAGCATGTAAGAGAAAAGGGAATCTGATGTTTTCTTACTTTGAATACGCACCTGCTTAAATATCTAATGCTTCTGAACTGAAAATGTACACCTTCAGAATTCTCTATCAAATGCTGTATGCATTTCACCTGCTCGCAAAACACACACCTGTGATTTACTGCAGAGTGTTTCTTCCGGCACTGCACATTCCGTGCTTTGTCGTGAGGGTTTTGGTGCTTAAAAATAAAACCAGGCAGACTGTTGTCTTGCCCGAAACACAGTCCTCAAAGAAATCAGCTACTGTCCTGCATATTCTTTACATGGCAACATGGGGTAAGCAAGCAACAGGACATTTTTAAGGGCTACTCAAATGTGGCTGTCATACATTTTTAGTGATCACATCTAACATAAGGGATGTGTGAATAGCAAATCCCCTGCTTTAAAATAACGTGGCTGTACTATTTTGTTTGGTTGGTTTGCTGCTTAAAGGTCCTAACTGGTCTTCTTCGACTACTTTCTCCTGACTGTAGCCAGCTCTTGACATCATTCACGAGCACTTACAGCAATGCAGGGGAAAGATATGTTTGTAACAGAAAAGACAGCATCAGCTCAAGGCACGGCAGAGAAACAGGCAAGGAGGTACATCCAAACTCTTGTCAAGCACATACCTGGTGCAATTGCCTGGCGCGTGTTGAGAAAGCACTGGGGCAGGGCTGTGACAATGGCCATATGGGATCCATATTTTTGTGGAAAGCTGAAAATGGGCAGGTTAAAGAGTAATTAATACTCACCCTTTACTTTTCATTGTATTACTTGGCTCATTTTGACATTTAATAACAGTTGATAAAGCATAACAAAGCATAAAGTTAAGAATGACCTTACAAATAAGGGTTCTCTGGTCTGAATACTCTACAGCTCCGCATCGGTGTATCACACTGTATTTCCTAAGTGCTGTTAAATTGCTGATTATGCTCATTTCATTCCCCGTGAGAGGCAGACAACCTTTATCATCCCAGTCTTAAAGATGGGGAAGCAGAGGCAAGGGGAGATTAACAGTGAATTGGCTGTGACCTTACAGCAGTGGTAGAACTTGATTCGTGCAGCTTTCAGTCCCTGGTCCATTGTCTGTGCTGCATCCCGTAAATGATTCAAAACCTCCATGATATTGCCTAGAACCTAGTCAGTCTGATACCAGTTTGTACACACATTCTGAAAGACTGGAGAAATTTATTTTTTTTTAAAAATGTCCTTTACTGAAGGTCTCTTACTTTATAGCCAACTACACTGTCAATATGACTCAATATGCAATCTAGATGCAGGTGGAAGAACGTGACAGAGCAGTATGAAGATGATTCTGAGTCAGAGTGTGCTGTCCCAAAGCTGTACATCTGTAATTTATATTTAGATAATTGTCTTTACTAACAGCTTTAGAGACACAAAGCCTAGCCAAAGGCTATAAAGGGGACATAAGTGAGAATGGGAAGCAATAAAGTGGGGGAGAAATAGGCTGATCAGCCCTGTCCATACAGCCTGGCTGCTCTGCCAGGGACGGTAGAGCACCCATGTTTTCTCTTCTTGTAGGTGAGCGAGGGAGGAGCTGTCCTCTGTGCTCAGCAACAAGTGTCTCTGCGTCTGCAAATTGCAGACTATTTTTCTTATACTTCATCAGATGTGGAGGTGTAACACCTAACCTGTCCTTTGGCTACACCCTGAAGTCACAGGAAACAGTGCTGGCTGATAGAGTCCTCAGAGACACCCAGTCCATTCTCCTACCCCAAGGTGGGATTAGCAATACTTATGTCACACCTTACACATTTATCCAGCTTGCTTTTAAATTCCTCCAACACTGAAAAGCCTACACCCTTCCCAGGTAACCCTAGTGCTCCACATTACTATTAGAAAGATATTACTGTTAGATGCTTTTTCAGTATCTGACTGAAATGTCCCCTGCTTTCATTTAAGCCTGTCTATGTAAATATACATATATAAAATAAGCATTTACATATATGCCATATATATATGGTGTACACATGTGTGTGCATTCACATATACATGTGCATATATGCGTGCATATGTATGTATTTACTCCTAAATCCGAAATCAGATGCTAACCTATTTCAGTAGCTCCATGCATTTTCTTCTGCTTTCGCTTGCAATGTACTTGTTTTGCCCAGTTTTGTATGAAGGCACATAAACAAAAAAGAAGCATTCACACTGTTCTAGGAGTTACGCTCTGCCAAAATCCCAGTGTCTCCAGATATATTTTCCAAACTGCCAATGTTTTGCTTTACACTGAAACTTGTCTCTTAAAGGGGTGCTTTACTCTTGAAGCAAAGAAGCTGTACATTTTATACACTTCATTGTGATAGCTTAATTGTAAATTCCTATTTTCCTAACATAATTCATCCACAAATGATACCTCTTTTTTCTTTTGCTCCCTTGAATCCTGAATAATGTAATTGTTTTTCTAGTATCATCAGGGTTATTCTAAGAAGATCTTTGTATTGTGTACAAAGGATAGCACGTCCACAGCTATGCTTCCACATTGGCTCACAGACTGTTTTCCCAAAGAATATATTGTTTAAGTCTGTCCTCTCTTTCTTTGGGCAAATTTATGATCTTGAGAAAATTTGTGCGTTTGCTATTTTTTTTAGGAAGCTGCATCATCCAGTTATCCGATGCAACTGCGTTCAATTAACATCAACCGGACTGGGATACCAGGCAGATTCACTGCGGTGCCTTGTCTGATTGTTTTGTTTCTGAAAATGTAGTATGAAAGCTGTAAATTGACTGGTCTGCTTATATTAGCTGTAATGTTTCAGTACATCAGGACCATTTAGACTGCATTTCAAAATAAGAACTTCATCCATCTTTCCACAAGGAAGGACTTTTTGTCCGGTCATTATTGTTTATGGCGAAGGAAAGACCCTTCCCTAAGGCTGACAGAAGTGTCAGCAGTCTGTGTTTTAAAGTAAACAGGTGAGAGGCCGTGATTAATAATCTGGTCAATCACAAGTATCAGATGGCCTAGCCAAAAATATAGCCAGAGAGCAATGATCCAAAGGTTTCACCTTGAGAAGTAAATCCAGATCTAACACAATATGGGAGAACTCTCATTAAAGCAGAGATCTGTTTTTGTGCAGCCTATGCCAATACGCGAGGGAACAGAACCGTCCTTCCCCTCCACTGAGTTTTCATACAAGCACAGAAGAAAAAGCACAGGCTCCCTGTTACATTCCAGTTTGTTTTTTTCAATCTGTTCATGTTAATGGTACAGTCGGGGATCTCCAGTTTTTGTGTCATCACTGCCAGCAGCAGGCTAATGGAGCATCTCAGAGACAGACCATAGAGCTGCAGTTCCAGCCACACAGGGCACTTCCCTCTTTTTATTACACTCTATAAAAAGATGTCACACACGCTTCCTCTCAGCAGTCCCCATGAATCAGCAAAGAGCTGCCGAAGAGTGACCATCAGGGCACTCGGGAAAGAATCAGGTGCCAGCTGCCAAAGTATTTCTTGGTGATTTACATTCTTTCTCTATAACTCTGTATCCAGTAGGAGGAACAGGCCAGCAAGGAGCATTCACACATTTGCATTTTACAGGACAGACGCAAAAAAAGAGATGTTGTCATGCAGGAGCAGGAGGGAGGATTTCTTCCCTTTCAGCTGATGCGAAAAGATAGTGCAGTTCCTGTGACTTCTCCCAAGATCTGCATTAGCGAGTCCAATTAGAGTATGTATGTCCTGTCACAGGTGGCAGAACATCAGGGCCCTGGGGAGCGCAACGCCAAAGTGTGTGCACAGCCATAGCTTTTCTTCATCTTCACCTCTCTCTTCCATTCCGTTTGGTGAACACTAGGGGCTTACAGACGCGGAAGGAAATATTTTGACACGGTTGATTTTGTCAGCAGCCTGTTTCAGGAGGTAAGAATCAGCCATCTTGAATTCTGGCAATGAAATCTGTGGATGCAGATCGCAAAACGGGTGGCCACCCCTTGGCAGCATATTGCTTCCTGGCTTGTATGCTGGGTTAAGAAGGCAGATTTTGTTCCAGTAGCCCCATCCTTCATGCCCCAAAGGACTTGTTCAGAGGGAGATCACACACACGAAAATTTCAGCTTTGATCCTGTATTAGAAATTTCTGCTTTGTCTGGTTGCAGAGTTTAAAAAATCACCTTAGTTTTGGGGTTCTCAAACCGTGATCATGCTGCTCGTGCCCATGATGCCGCACTCTGGTTCCAGCTGGGAGAAGGTGGGACGGAGGAGACGAAAAGAGACAAGTGAACAGTTTCATTGATTAAATATGAACTACTAACTGCACTGAGACCGGCTTACAATCTTCTGTGGTTGCTTCTAGCAAGCCCTTTTCAGTGTAAGCGAACTGCCGTCCTTGTGGCAAAAGTGCTGGATGTATCAGTGGAAAGAGTGATACTTTGGGGTAATCTTCCTGCTGTGATGGGACCCAGGCTGGGAACAAGGAGGAGGGCTCCTTCTACCCTGCTTTTCTGTTAACTGCAAATGAACAAAAGATACAAGTTGTGAGGTCCCCTCACCAAACAGCAATGGGAGATTGACTTTATCGTTAACCTTGTCTGTGCCCTCACCAGTTTAATTGGCATTGGCCCAGGTCCCAGACCTAAGGCCATGAAACACGGAGCAGAGCTCGGTCGGGTGATGCAGGGAGAGCTACTGCTCTCCCCAGCCATCCTGGGCTGGCTACATGTCGTTTTGATCCCTTGGCACGAAGCACAATGTCTTTGCATGTCACCAGTCAGACTTCCAGCAAGTATAAACAAGCGTAACACAGAGAACTTCAGTGAAAAAGGTTTTGCATCCCTTAAGAATCTAGCCATAATTATTAAAGTCTCCTTGAAAATTTTATTTTTAGTTCCCTTTAAAAAAAAAAAAGGTCTTTGTTACCCCTCTCCTCACTGTGGGTAACCTCATTCTCTCCAAGCTCCAGCTGGAACCTGCATCACACATTGCTCAGTGCTCTGTTGCGAAAATCATTCCCCCTTTGCAGCACTAAATCCCCTGCACACACTCCTAAAATATCTTCTCTGGTTCCTCATGCCTAACGGAACAACACAAAATCCTGATTCTCTGCATACCTCCCACCGCCATCCCAGCTGCTCCTGCCACCTTTCCCTTCCCCTAGGCCCTCTTCACTCATCTGAAGTTACTTATCAGGAATCCCCTCCTCCATCAGTTCTCTCTGCTTTTTGTTTCACTGGACCTCTTTTGGGGAGGTAGGAGGAAGAGGCTGTTTTAAATAAAACCTTGTCCACCTCTCCCTCTCACATTAGTTTTAAAACTTGCCACCATAACAAGATTTAAGCAGATGCACAGAGCAACGCTCATGTCCGGATGTTCAAAGCACCCTGCTTACGCTCACAAAGAGCTAAAGCCCGGTGGCTCGGGCTGCGGGGTCCTTGACCCACCCAGGCCTTGCAGACCCCGGGGACGACAGCGTGGCCTGATGCACCAGACCTGCTTGGCCTTGACAGCTCCCGAAAGTGGGTCGAGATAGTCTCTCTGCACAGGTCTGAGAGTCAACAACTGTTTCACAGCAGACGGGTCTGCTCTTGAGAGCAGGCTTGAACCCTGTGCAGATGCCGTGCTTATGAGTCACACCTTCCCCATCTCCCTTTTACGATCCGTCCCCAAAAGTAGCTGCCCTGAGGCATTCGCTTTGAGAGGACATAATCATATTGTCCTCTCGTGCATTATCCCTCTTCCCAGCATCTGCACCTCATTGTATGGTCATCTCTTCTCATCGTTCCCTTCTTAATTTAGTTTGGAAACTCTCTACAGCAAGGAGACATGATTATCTGTTTTGTAAAGCGCCGTTCAGAGCTGTAGCAGAGTAGCACGCATACGTGACAGAAATCCTGCCCTTCCATTTCCTCCACAAGACCGGCGGGGCTGGTCGGCGCTCAGGAGGTTAACGCACACCGCCTGGCACGTGCTGCCAGCGACAGTTCCGCTTACCGGAGCTTTCCCCTGCGACCGCGGCGAGAGCTCAGCTGTCCTTTGCTCTTCACAGAGTACCGGGAGAGGCCTCCAGCCGCTCCTCTCCTGACAACCGTATTACCGCAGAACACCTTCTGACAGCAGATTTTGGAGGGCCAGAGTGGTGACTTTTGGGCACAAACTGAAGCACAGGAAGTTCCATCTGAACATGAGAAAGAACTTCTTCCCTCTGAGGGTGATGGAGCACTGGAACAGGCTGCCCAGGGAGGTTGTGGAGTCTCCTTCTCTGGAGATATTCAAGACCCGCCTGGACGTGGGACTAGATGACCCACAGGGGTCCCTTCCAACCCCTACCATTCTGTGATTCTGTGATTCTGTGAGAGAGATTGTAAAGCCACCGTTCATCAAATCCATTGAAGAAACAAAGAAACCAGTCGTGTTTGTAGAAAACACCAAATCATATGGAACGGCAATGTAATTTTCTTGAAAACTGATGTGGATAACAGGAAAACAGGGAGTGTATGCCTGTTAAAAGGCAGTGAAGACTGAGAAGCCAGATTTGAAACTGTAATCATCAAACCACAACTTCAGAATAAACTAGCCATTGCATGACGGCAAATTAAAAATAAAGTGCCGTACAAACTGAATTGTCTTCTCTTCTGTTGAAATTCCAGTGTTATGACAGTATGGCATCTCAGCTCCAGCACCCTAGCTCTTCCCAAAGTACGCTTAGCGGCCTGGGTCATATCTCAGTCTTTCCATGTTGCTTTTCTTGGAGGAAAAATTAAAGCCTGCTGCGGCTTGGTTTTCTTTAATAGTTCAGCACACTGCGGCTGGGTGCGCCTGCTGCTGAGGGCAGTGTCAGGGATGCGTGCCTTGCTCCTGCAGCGGAGGGTGCTGTGGGTTGTAGTCACGTGTGGGTCTTGCTGGAGTTTGTTTCCCAGCCTCTGACTTGCTCCTGAAGAAAACCCAGCGGCTTGCATCGGTCGGCTTTATCCTGGCTGTAGATGACGGCATTGCGTGTCTAAACTGAAACGTCTGAGAGGCTGCGTTAAACTCTGTAAACGTTTAAGCTGGTTTAAAGTCTACCACGACGCAGTGGGTGATTATGGTTTCTGACTGAATTAGTTGAGAGTAACTGGAAAACACTGGAGAGAGTAGCTGAGGGTTATTTTCAGTGCAAGTGGCTGCTTCTCTGCTCCTTTGTTGACTACATCAATGTTAGGGCTCGTCTGCACAGGAACTTGCACTGTCCTAGCTAGATGTTTGGGGTTTTTTCCCATGTTAGTTAAAAGGATAAAAAAGTGGCATAAGGACTGGTCTTTGTTTTGCATCTTGCATATTCTTCTCCTCCAGCCAGGGATCAGGCTGCCTCTGCAAGACATATTTCCTCTGCTCAAGGTGTGGTCCCCGCTGTGAAAGTCTGAGAACACATTATCAGAGAAGAGTTATATCTGCTCACCTTCAGGGACTCCTTATTTCTCATCTGTATCATTGCACATTTTTAAGGCATAAGGAGGGAAATAACACCCAGCCTACCAGAGCTCCCGTGATTAATGTGGGATTAGCCGAAGTAAGTGTAACGAGGTTTCATCTCCTCCTTTGAGGAAGAGATGAAGGGGCAACTGAGGCCAGCAGATGGATAGCTGTGCGCTGAGTGGATTAGCTCAGCGTAACTCGCAGCAAGGCCGGGATGCAAACGATACTTGATCAACCTGGCGCTGGATACCAGCGAGCAGTCTGTTGTGGGAGGGTGAATCTAAACTGTGAGGATGTACCTAAGCAAGGACAGTATTAAAATTGAGGGGGCTTCTTTCTTCTCTTTTTTTATAAAAAGAGATATAGCTCCCCAAGAAGAAAAAAATAACTTTTTCATTCTTTTTTTAAAAGCTTTCAGGTTTTTTTCACCTGACTTCAAATACATTTTGCAGCTACAGTGGAAGATTTTCTCACAAAGAGAGAAATATTTTTAGTACTTGACTATAAAAGACCTTGAGACCCACTTTCAGTCATTCTTATAAAAGTAATTGGTATAGCAAAATCCCAGTATGTTCCTTGTAAAGTGCCAGTGTCTCCTTGAAAGCTGCCTTGTCCTCTAGTAGGTAGTAGTTTTTTCAGCCTGAGCACACTGCAGAGAGTGCATTACTGCACGAAGTGCTTACTGCAGTAAGTAGACAGGAAAGATCCACCCATTCCAGCGTGTCTCGGTGCAGCGTCTCTGCTGCTGGCACCTTGCTCCTCGTTATGAAGCTCTGTTCTAGACTGGGAAGAAAAATGCTTGCACTTCAAAATATTTCCCAGCCCATTTGCAAGCTCTACAACATTTATTATTTTCATCATGTTTAAAAGCACAGCTCCTTATTTTCTTACCCTTTTACTGTTGTTATAGTAATGTGGGCTATGACTTCATTTGACTTTTCTAAGTAGGCAGTATCACCTCTAGTTAGCATTTAGATGGGAAAATATCTGAGGGTGTTTGGGAAGTGTAATGGCGGTTCAGAATGTGACATGTATCCATCTAAAACGAGACTGAGAATATGCTGGGAAGTAGTTTATCAGAAAATGTTTGCTCATCAAAAATTAGTATTTTTAAATGGAAATACCAGTTCCAATAAAACCTTAGTAAAACAAACAGGTTAGATCAAAACAGGAGGGGCAATCCATGGTGTGTGTAATAACATGGAACCTGATGTCCTCACCAGGTAAATGCATGAATTTGTTAGTCAGGTCTTCTACTTCTGTTCTTCCACACGGCAGGGGACTGGCCAAGCCCCCAGCCTACTGGCCATATCATAGAATCATAGAATGGTTTGGGTTGGAAGGGACCTTTAGAGGTCATCTAGTCCAACACCCCTGCAGTGAGCAGGGACATCTCTAACTAGATCAAGTTGCTCAGAGCCCCGTCCAGCCTGACCAACCTGTCTCGGAGTCCCTCTTCCGTGATGGTTGGACTTGATGGTCTTGGAGGCCTTTTCCAACCTTTATGATTCTATGATTCTATGATATTAAATCCTTCCCATATTAAATTTTTTGGTGTAGCAGTTTGACCCTTGCAAGCTCTAGATGAATAATCCATTGCCTAAAGGTCAATCTCCATTCTGCATATAGAAGCTCTTGATCAGCCTTATAAAATAGCACAACTCCAGCAGGAAGGACTTGGTGATCTACCCTGAAATGATAGCAATGTGGAACAGGATGGAGGAGGTTTAGGTTATGTCCTTACTTGGAATTAACAGGGAAAGGACTTGATTTTGTAAATGCAAACTTAACCAGTGTGGTGTGGAATCAATGCATGGCTTTGTCTCAGTTTTTCCTGCTAGAGCTGTGCTGAGTTGTAAGAATTATGAAGTGTCAGTGTTGTAGACAACTGAAAAAGCATCTTCTTACACATTGCAATCTAAGGACAGATTTTTATACCAATATAGCTGTTTCAGTTATGGATATGTGTGAACCAGTATGTCTTTTCAGTATGACTGCTAATTTCTATGAAAGTGTCTTACACAGTTCGTTTTTCATCCTTCTTAGAGAAATTGCTAGATGTATATCGAATAACATCCACACAAGGTGAATTTATTGCCCTAATTTTATTGCTACAACTTGATGTGTGGTCAAACCAAAGCTGGTTCAGTTCAACTTTCTGAAACTGTTAACTGAGGCCCCTGATACAAATTCCATGTTAGTCTGCATGCCTTTGCCAAATCCTGCTGAAAATTGCAGCCTTCATGGCCCAAACCCCAAATCCTTTTGAAACTGATGCTAAAACTCACACAGATTTCACAAGATGATCTTCATCCGCTAAAAGAGGGAAGTAAAAAAAAAATGAAATAGAGAAATGAAACTTTTAATGTTTCCATTGCTTTTAGCTCAGTTTTGTTGGTTCCAAAGGCTATGTGCTTCGTTACGTTAGAAATGTGAGGGTGCAATCTGACCTTGCAGTTTAATTAGCAGTTCCATTGATGATGTGCCGACCAGAGCTGGAAATTTTGCTGTTGTAACTCTCTTCGTTAGGCAGAAGTAGAAGGAGAAAAATGAGACATTAGACACTGCGGAAAGCAGGTGTTACTAGGATTACACACAGGGAGGAGAACTGTTGAGTAATAGATGTTGGATTTTTAAAATTCAGCTTGCTTTCCTCCTGGCATCTCAGTTTTATCATAGACTGTTGTGTAGTGTCATGGAGTTCTGTTAAGCAGATGGCGTGTTTTATCCCAGTGGTGTCTGCTTATTGCTCGTGGCTGAAGTGATTTTCCTGTGTAGTTAGTTAAAGTGCAACTTAAGGTTCTTTGGCAGTCCGAGCTGTTATTTTGAGAGTCTTAAAATGTAGGTCATGGTTAACTTATTGCTCATTTTTGTTTATACACACTTAGCAGTAGGTGTGCTTCTAAAAATACAGGTAAACACAGATATCTGAGTGCACCTGTGAAGGTTTTCAGCAAGCTTAGTCTCTGTTCGGGGGAAGGAGTTGGCATGTTGTGCCAGCTGCAGGTTGTATTAGGCAAACTTTGCAACAGTCAGGAGAATGAAGAAATAGATGGAGCTTGTACAGCTCTTTTGGAATAGGTTGGACAAACATCTGTCTGGGACAGTGTAAGTCTGGGAGGGTGCAGTGAATGACTGCCCGAGGTGTCTCCATCAGCCTTCGCATCCAACTCCTAACCTCACAGGTTTTCTAATCAGCCCCTCAGCTGGCAGAGGGATGGAAGATGTTGGCTGGATTCTTGAGGCTTATGGTCATGGAATTTGAGACCCAGGCTCTGGGCAGCCACAGAGGAAATACATGTGTTCTTTACACTCCAGTGTTTAGGCTTCCCAGGGAACTGGTAGGATGTGGGTGTTACAGAGGCAGCAAGTTTTGCCTTGCTTTCATTTTTTGTTTTTTTTTTTGGTTGGGTGGGATGGCTTGTGGTTTTTATTTCCCGATTGGTTCCTTCTTTCTGCCAGCCTCACATCTTTGCTACTTTTCAGGCTATTTGAAGATTCCTACTCTGTTCCAGCAAAAGCAGATCATTCCTCCTCTTGGTTTAGCGTGGGAGTCAAATTTGAGAACTCCTACAAGTTGAGTTGGAAATCTGGGATGCTGCTGACAACCACTGATGTGACAAAGTACTGGCTGGGATGCTGGCTTCATTCTTTCTGCATCACTTGAGGGTTTCTAGGAGACTGTCCGCAAGTGGCATCGCTAACCCATATTATCTTTTAGAAGGGTTTTAGCAGCTTGGGCTATATGTGATCCTCCCTTAAAACTTTCAAAGGAGGAGAGCTTTCTGAACAGCCATTACATTACTTGCTATTCCCTGCCTCCTGCTGCTTTTTAACACTTGGTGAATGAGGTAAGCTATTAATAATTTGTCCCCTACTTTTCTTACCAAAAATAAGTGAAACCTCTCCATCACGTGCTAATTACTGGGAAACATTGTGATCAAAGGAATTACGAGCATGTTCGTCTCAAACTTGCCTGACATTCATTTGAATTCTGCTGCTTTAATAGCGCCCTTTAAATTATTCCTACATCATTCAAACCACAGGTAGTTTTTTGACACACACATTCCCCTTTCTTTTATAATGTGCTTTTTTATTTTTATCACGGTTGTCTAAACTGTTTGAATAGAATGTCACTCATTTGTATCATTATTAGAAATACTAGCTGTGTATCTGTCACACTCTTCCCACACTAGCACTGAAGTTTGAACACTTGAAGGATGGTTAAAGGAGTAGTAACAACATGAGGGTCTGCTGAAGCGCCTCACACAGGACTCAAGTGCAGTGCCCCCTGCATAAAATCACTGCAGGGAGGGGTTTTAATCCTTCATTTTTCTGTTTTCCTTCTGCCCAGTTATTCAAAGGAGAAGGGGCTGGTGGTGTCCCAGTGCAATTAGTGAGTAGGACTATATTGTGGGAACAGGCAATGTTTCATTTTAGTCTCTAGCTGTACATCAACATTTATAAATAGATCATCTTGATACCTTTTCAGAGACAGCTAGTGTTGTGGTGATTTTATTTCATTTGCACTTCTTCAGAAAGGATAATTATGACAAATGTTTCCATTACCTATTGCTAGTGCTTTGGGAGAGGAAGAAGTCTGTGATTGCAATTAGCTCCTGTAGACAGCAGGAGAAGTTTAACTAAAACTAGGTTTGCTTTAGTGTTAACTATTTCCTTTGCAGAAATCAGCACTCTCTGTAGTCTGACTTTTCTGTGGGTAAGGAAGACGCTGAATGTTGGACACAGCATGTAGGCCACACAGGCACAATAGCTTAACAATGAGTGGTGGCACTACAGAAATTACACAGGCTTGAACCACGGAGCTTACTTGCTCCATTCCTTTCTGGACTGCAGTTTGTCTGGTTGAAACTCTGACTTTCCAGTTTCTATCAATTCTGTCTCTGACCTTCCCAAGTTGATCCCTCTCAGACAAAATCCTTGGCTGACTTCTTCCAGGCCTGCTGCCCCACTTGCTGATTCTGCAGTCTTCCTCCATTTCCAGTAGAGACTCTTTCACTGGTGGACACTCAGCTCCCTCCAGTTTCAAGACTGACTTGGGAAAAAATTCTCTAGTCTGCTCTCGTTGCATGAGATGATTCATTTTCCAGGAAGACACTAACCATTGCTCACCTACTTAGGTTCATTTTTTTCCCTGCATGGACACATCATTGCCCTCTGCCCCAATCAGTCATGAAAGTAGAGAGGTCTCTTCACGTCAACTCCTTTCTCCCTTCCACCTCCAGAGTCAGAGATACTGTAAGGCATTGCACAGAAGAAGAAAGTACTGTCCTGGAGGTTGCAGGCTGGGAAAGGCCCATTTTCTTCCCATCTTCTGGGTCAGAAAGTCACAGCAATATAAATCTCAAATCCATTCAGAGGGGCTAGAGCAGCAAGCATGTCTACTAGCTCTTCCATTAAGGAGATCTGTACTGGCTTTAGAGGCTGGAGCAGGTCCCTCGTAATGATTTGTAGCACTTGAGTCAGGAAATCATTTTAATTCTCCTGAATTAAGCTTGACTACATAGTTGGTTGAATTTTTAGATGCTCTTAGTCGTATGCACTAATAACTACTCATCAGTAGATGATACTGTACTCTCTAATTATTTCCAGTAGCCCCAGCTAGACTATTTGTATTGTGCAGTCTGATTTACACCTCACAGAGTGTATCAGGATATGATATTAAGGCACATGGCGGGTGAACACCATCATTAATCATGGGTAGTAAAATGCTCTACTACACAGCTCTTCAAACTATTGTGGAAGAAAGTTCTTTAAATGGGCTTTACCTGGGAAAGTCTCTTGAAACCACTATGTGAATTTTGTCTCAGCAGTGGCTTGCTGTTCCCTTCTTTCTTAAGAGTACAGACCTGCCATAAAGCTATCTGCAGGAGAATAACCAGAACAGTTAACCTCCATAAGTCAGTTTATACATCTGGAGTCTGGCTTCCTTTTCAGAATTACTTATGTTAGCCTCCTTTCTTGACAGTCAAGCTATGGGATGAGGGGCTTCTAGTAATGTTGACACAGAAAGTCTTAACATAAGGTGATCCCCATTCTGGTTAATACTTGGTGGCTCGGCTTGTTATCCCATGCAGATGACCTACACTTATCATAGTTTTAAAGTCTTCCATGTGCAGAATTTGTAACTCAATTTCTGTTCCTGACGCTGAAGATCATTTTACCTCCTTTTGGATGGCTGAGATGCTTGACCACCGTTGCCCGTTATGGCTGCCTTTTGATCTTCCTCTGTTGCAAGATTGATCAGCACCACAAAATAGTCTGGTTTTCCAAAAGGGACACTTACATAGATAATTTTTCACTTGCCATGTTTAAAGCTTCACTTAATTCTTTCAAGTTCTATGCTATGCCAAAACACACAGATTGTTGAGATTACAGTATGCATACTTACCAGTTTAATTGTACTTTACTCACCCAGTTTTGCCAGTCATCTGACCAGTATGTGGCTGTTTAAGTGTCTGCAATGCCGTGAAACCATTCAGTGGGACCAGCTGCAGGTAAAGATGAATGCATTTGAGTCTTCTGTAAGTACTCAGCAATATTAGTGCCATGCATATGCGTAGCCTCTTTTTGCCTTGAACTCCTTCAATAATCTTGGCTTCTAGCAAAGATTTTTATGTACTTTAACCAGACCTTCTAAGTGCGGACTGCTGTTATTCACTGTTAACAGCATTGTACTTCGTGACTGTACTTAATCAAGGATTTGCAACTAATTTCAGTACCAAAAGGATAAGGTTTCCAAAGAGCAGGTCTATTTACATCTTGTAGCATGTCATGAAGGAGTGTAAGTGGCAAGGACTCAGTAAGGTTGTCCTACTATTATGATTTCTTGTAACACAAACTTTGAACACCCAAAGCTTGCATCTTCTATGAATCACCCAGCTCTACATTTTTACTCATTAAAAAGCGGTAAAGAAGCTTGCAACACATTTCTCACGATTAGTTGTCTGAAACTGCCACAGTGACTTGCATGGAGATGCTCTGTAATAACACTCAACTTGTGTTGTACAGAGCTGAAGACCGGAGACTTCCCACAGAGTGATGAAAGCAAAGGAGCCGCATCCTTTTGTTGGGAAAGATCATTTCAGATCCTCCATGTCAGATGACTTCTCATTTTGTGCTTTACTGACAGTTCAGCCAATGTCTTATGGCCTCATGTAATGTTGTACAGGTCTGTTTGTAAGACCTGTTTGTAGGCACACAACAGACACAGTTTTAAAGACTGACTCAGAAAATAAAAAGCAAGAAAATTTGTAGAACGTATTTTGTCTTTTGCAAGTGAACTTTTTAGAGCAGGGTCATGGCTACTTTAATTGCAGGCTGTGGTTGAGATCCCTCAGTTGTCACTGGAGAACAGAAGAGGGATTGGTAAGTCAGGGATGGGAATTTGCCTGGCACCGTCAAGGCCACGAAGGCTTATTGGGTCTTGACAGCTTTTCAGTGCTTGGCTGCTCTTAAAGCCAAGGGTTCATCTCTGACAGTGGGAAATGGTGCAGAGAGCTGACTAGGAATAGGAACCCCAACTGACTTCAGTCTGTTTCAGATAATACTGACTTCACAAGTCTACTCACTTCTGCTACAGTTGAAGCCGCACACCTGGTGTTATGAGATCTGTGACAGAAATCTAAGGAGGACGGCAAGTGGTCAAGAATCTGTGAGCCAACCCCTTCCTGTCTGTGTGTTTCTTTGAAAAAAGAAAGAAAAATGATCTTTCTCAAGGAATTTTCCATCCCAAAAAATACTGTCAGAATTGTGTCAGACAATGTGGGGCCGCTGCTGAATGAGGCGGGTGTCCTGGCGACAGAGGATAGAGAGAAGGCAGAGCTACTGAATGCCTTCTTTGTTTCAGTCTTTACTCCAAGGCTTTCAGAAGAAAATCAATACAGTACTTCAGATGGAATGCTAATGTTGCTTTAGGATTAACTTGAATTTAGCTAGATCACCTACAGCACTGACTTCTTTGTTGACAATATCCATGCAGCTCCTGTCAGTTTCCAATGAGCTTTAGGTTTCTTTCTTCAGGGTCAAAGAGTATTCTGATTTCAGTGCTAACAAGAATGACAACCTTGAAACCAACCTCTGTGTTAATATTTGGCCAGTTTTTGTTGCAGACATCTTAGGCATCAATGACTTGAAATTTTTCACTTGACATTTGAGACTGGACAAATGTGAAAGATTTTTGAGTTCCGAGATCACACAAAAAGTCTGTCTTAAAAAGTGTACATTTTTTGTTGCATCTCTGAACTCACAGCTTCTGGTAGACATTAAGATGATAAATAATGATCAACTTCAAATATGGAATTTTTTCAGAGAACCAGTTTCCCTCTGTCTGTAAGACAAATCTTCCCCATCCCAGTTTTTAAAAAAGGTTTGAGCTTAGTATTTGAGACTTAACAGGGAGTTTAGTAGGGACAGTAAATGTGGAAAATCAAATCACGTTAGATAATTATGTGCAAAATTCTAAAATGGAGCTATTAATGGACAGTCTAATAGAGTTCAGTTTTTTACTTTTTGAGGAATCTGTAAAAATGATCAGCTTATGCTAAAGTCCATTGTGCTGGATACTGCAAAGTTATATAACTCAGCTACAGACTGATGGTTTTGAGGCAGCAGGTCAATCTCCCTCCATCTATGATATTTCAGAAGCAGGGAGGACTTGAGGATCCATTCCTATGGGCATTAAGTACAGTTTCTGTGAAAAAGAAAACAGTCCTCTTCCTTGGAAGCTACCTTTTCTTACAGAGGTGTACAACTCTTTCTGAGCATAATTACTTTCATTAGAACAAAAAGGTAAACTGAAAATTGAGAATATGGATCTTAATGATGAGAAAATGTTAGCTGTAAAGAATATTACAGTTCATTGCTAATAAGAAACAATTGTGGAGGTTTTACATGTCTCTCTCAACAAATCTTTCCATTTTATACTGGGAATTTTTCCTTCAAGTTTTTTTCCTTTCACAAGACAGAACCATTTCCCAGCTTGAGAAAGTATCATTTGACATGATTCACAAGCTTAAGAATGTGTTTTTTTTAAAAACCCATCATCTGAAAAAGAAATAGCACACTTTTTAACAAAGTCCTCTCTTTTTTAATGCATTACAATTAACGAAATTTCTAATCAATCTAAACTAGCCTATATCTAGCCCAGCAATTCATACATTTAACTTCAACAAGGCTTAATGTATTGAAATACTACAGTTTCGTGACACATGTACTTATCTATGTTATTCTCCCAACACCCTCAGGCAAATAATGCTTTTATTTTCTCAGACTGAAAATTCTGAGGGCTCGTTATTCCAACACTTTCACCATCTTCATTCAAACACATAACAACAAGAACTCTATCTTATTGATCTAATAGATATAAAAGAGGTAAATTTATTTTACTTCCAAAAGAGATTCCTCAAGCTTAGCTATCTCTATCTTCTTAGCTTCTTCTTGTTGTAGGAGTTTTGTCTTCTCTTCTTCCAAATCCGGCTTTTCATGCTGAATTGTTAAAGCCAAAAGCTAAAAAGAAAGGAGATTATTCAACAGGATAAAAAACACCCTAATATTTTATATTATATATTCATTAATTATACAGCGTGATAAATACTCATTAATCATATACCAGTATATAGTTTATATTTTTGACAGTAGACTTCTGAGGGTTTACTCATTTGCACCAGACATCCAACAGCTTTAAATCTGTGTACACATCCAGGATATCCTGCAGCACCAAGTATAACCCAGGAACTACTGTGCCCCGTGCCTTTGTGTATAACAGCAGATGCAAGCCACGTGAGATACTCCAGGACATCTCAAAAGGCACTGGATCACTTACTAAGTACACTGACTGCCACCCTTTTACACTGAGACCTAAACCTTTGCACTACAATCTGAATCACATCCGTGTTTAAATGATTGGCAGTCTTCTTTAATGTATGTACTGTTATTAGACATAAAAAGAACTAGATGATAGAAAGCACAAACTGGAAAGAACGGCAACGAATTTCTTTCCAGCAAGTCTACCAAAAGTCAAAACCCTCTCCTGCCAACAAAAAGAGAAAACAAAAAACAAAGCTTTTTTCCCCCCTGTATTTCCACTTGAAGAGAGGGTGATTGCATGATGTTGATTCCCTATTTTCAGTGCGGAGAGGAAATCCATACGGTTATCCAAGCTTCACGTTTTGAATTATATCTTACTTCTCAACTTCTCATTTACATCTCATTCTAAGCCTCTTGTTAGTTTGGAAAAACTTGTTTCATACCAAATAATGTGGTGTTTTTCTTCACTTAAATTATCTTCTTTTTTTTTATCTCTTCCATCTGTACACTACGTTTTGCTTCCCACATTTTATAGAAAAAAACTCAAAAGCTATTAGTATTTTGGAGGAAACAAAATATACTTTTTTGTTATTTAATTACATTTTTCCTGTACACAAAGTATCTTCATGCTAGCATTACTCTCTAACTAGGACACTGGAGAGGAACAACAGAAATGTTTTCATGGTACCATAAATGCATCCTGAACAGAAAATAGAAGCTTAGGAATTAATCTGTTGCAACTGAAGCCAATGAGACAGTTTGTATTTTCTCAATTGGACTGACTACTTGGTTCCAAAGTACATAAAAACAAGCTTTTAAAATTTAAATTTAGTTTCAGTATCAATTTTACCATTAATATTTGTGTGCTAGAAAATGTCTCCATGACCATTAATACAAACTGCACCACTGGGCTTCTTCCACAAGCTGGATGTAGCTATGAAAGTCTACTACATATAGATTGTTTTTATTCTAAAAGCCTACCTGTCCTCTTAAGCCACTTCCTGTTGTGGTAAAGTTTACTTCTGTAACAACAGAAGAAGCATCAGGTGGAAGGAAGAGATTTGGGTTCCTCGTTGACAGAAAAAGACGGAACTCTTCATTATAATCTATCATTTTTTCACCTATTTGTATAGCGTAACGGGGTCCTGTAAATAGTAAATAGATGTTATACTCACTCTGATTGGAACATTCTAGAATTATCTTAAAATAATGGTATTTCTATAATACTTTATGACTAAAAGATGCAAATATTATAAAATTTATCTATAAATTGTACAGAAAGAAAAATAAATTTAAAAAATTGAAGGAACATAAGCTATCCTGCATTGTTAGACAAGAAAATGCAATAACATAGCAGTAGTGTAAGAAAGTTACATAGTGAAACTATTTGATACACCAGGATAGCTTAATTATCCTTACCCAGTACAAAAAGCATAAATAGCAAAAAATGCACTTGAAGTAATATTAATGAGTCTTTGAAATCTTCAAAAAATGAAGAGGAGACTAAACACCACAGAAGACGCACTGGAGAATCCCCCTTTTGTCTAAGAATCCTGCATAATTTAAACATATTAATTTACATTTCCACATGGATACACCACTATCAAAACACATTAACCATAATTACATATTGGCTAACTAAGATGGTTCAGCATTTTCTGAATGTGATCCAAACCCATTAGATTTCATCTCTGGATCTGTTACATTTATTTGCAGAACGTTGATGTTGCTGCACAATCATAATTCTATTAAAATATTACTTTCTAAGATAATCGTTATAGAGAAAGTCTATGAAGGTAAAGGTGTTGGAATATCTCGTCATTAGCTTGAAAGAAAAATATTCCATTAAGAAACTGTCCATAAATTTGTCTTACTATAACTCCGCTTAATTCAATCACAGTATGAAAGAAATAGTAATTTATTAAATTTCTGCTGTCATGGTTTCAAGCTCTGTTTATAGTCCTAATATTTTGGCATTTCTCAATGCACCTGTCACAGAATGAATGTATGGCCTCTCACCACTCTCCTTCCACCACAGGTTTTCATTCTAACAGGGTCAGAAAAGAATAGACTCAAACAATCATATGACTATGTAAGACTTTGTCTCCTGATAACAAAAAAGAAGGAAAAACAGAATTACAAGATGAAAAGTTTCAAAGGGAAAATTTCCCTTCCCAAGAAATTTCTGAGGTGACATAGCTAGGTGCTTCTCTATTTTTAGTGCTAGGAGCAGATCAGAAATAGAGCTCTAAGCATAAATCTCTTGCTAAAACACCGCTAGAGATGAAAATCACATACCAATTTTGCTTCTGTGCCAAGCATCAGAATAAATTTTAGGCCTATGCTGTAAAAATGTCAAACAGAAAATGGAAGCTGGACAAAGACAAATTTATTGTGGTACATATATATTCACATTTTTCTTAATGTTTCATTCCAAGTAATGAAAAGATGTACAGTCATCACAAGCAAAACAATGCAGCCAGGCCTCACCTCCACATTTTGACAGAGGCGTGCGTGCTTGCTTGTGAAGTGACTGAAAAGAGTCAAACAGGGGCCCATGCTGCCTTTTCAAAAAACAGCTCCCTAGTTTGGACTGGTACAGACCTAATATTGACATAGCTTATTAATATGCAAAAGAAAATGCCTGAGTGTTACAAGCAATTTCCCTGAATAAACCAGTATATTTTAATTTAATCTGCTTTTTCCATACTTCCACAGACATATTAATCTCTTAATTATGTGAATTATCACTGAAAAATCAGTGAAGACTCCAGTAATACTGTATCTCTGCATCCCAAAGTTCAGCAGAAGCTAGTGTAAAAAAAATAAATTGTAAAGATGTTCTACCTAATCTCCTACAGATCTCTGAAGTCACCACTTTAGTGGTGCTCTCGACTTCTGCTGAGCATAAACAAGCAAGCACATCTGTAATGGAAGAAAGATTTAAACTAACATTTTCATTTCACTAAACATATCTTTCCAATACAGGAATCATAGACTAGTAGAACAGTTTGGGTTGGAAGAGACTTTTAAAGGTCGTCTAGTCCAACCCGCCTGCAATGAGCAGGGACATCTTCAACTAGA
>Ga0181612_115172_pt1 | contig 20972 bp, 8 predicted proteins | sample HoacroProtozoa21_FD_119630 | JGI IMG/M metagenome (GOLD analysis project Ga0181612, IMG submission 119630) | Hoatzin crop microbial communities from Cojedes, Venezuel. Combined Assembly of Gp0051906, Gp0051904, Gp0051908
ATTCAGGAAACATACACCAGGGCCTACCTTACTAATCTTACACAAGGATGAATTCTCTAATTACTCTAACCTGAAGTTCCACTTCCAGTTAACCTAAGAAGATTACACAAATGTTATGTTTCTCAGTATATATCAAACTTTACAACGCTTCCAGAATGGTTTTATACTAAGGTGTAATGAAATCCAGCAATGGACAGTGAATGAATGTTTGCACTAATAATGTGCATATAAACAGTATGTACGTATAATTTATTTATACATGTATCTCACAATACTAACAGAAGAAAAAACCCACTCTAAACCACTCAAAACAAGTATAATATATTCAGGGTTGTCTCAAAACATTCACTGATTTGCAACATTACACAACACCCAACAGGCCACATTTATACCTGTCCCCAAAACTTACTGCAAAATTATTTGTGCACATTGCTAGGTATATACAAATAATTACATGTAATAACAGAAAACTTAGAAGCAACATCTAGAAATCTCACAAGACAAGAGAAGTGTTGCTTGGCAGAATTTTGATTTTCATTTAGCAGACTTGCAAACACTCCCAGGAAGGGATGTCCTGAGGTTCGCTAGTTCTGGTGGATGATTTCTGCTGATCAACTTAATGGAAAATGCTTCACAAAACATCTTATTGATGAGACTTTAGAACTGAATAAATGGTTTCCTCACAAGGCTATATAACCTTGTCTGCACAAAGCCCGAGCAAATGAGCCGAAACCTCCCAAACCGTGAAACATCAGCAAAACTACTCTACAGCTGGTTGTTGAGGGTCTGTAGGCAGTGCCTGCATTGTCCTGTTAACCATACTCCCTACAACAACTCTCTGAAGCCAGTCTTCTCTGACTTCTGGATTCTCCATTCCAGAAATGCTTAATGCTACTTGCACCACTCAGTACGTGACTGAGATTTTTAAACGATCAATTAGACTTTTCCTCTATTTTATATTTACTTACATCATATTAATCAGAGTTCATTCAGTGTCTTCAGTGCCATCGATTACCAGCAGACTGGAGAAGTTTCTTAGCAACTTAACATCTTAAATTGGGCCACTACATTTTGATCTTTATGAGAAGCTATTTTGTCACTCAAAATAAGTGAAATCTGCTGTTCCAAGTCCAGCAACAAAAAACACAAATAAATAAATGAAGCAGCCTTACATTAGTCTTCAGTATCCACCCTAACAGCAAAAATGAATTCAATCTAAATCAGAAATGCCTCTCATCTGGTACGAAGTACTGAAGTGGCAATGTTTGGTAGACACCTGTGGAAGTTATACAATTAATTTTCTTCAGAACTTACATTTTTCACAGATGTAGCTGGGAGACTTCTACAGCTAGATATCAGGTTACCCGAAGGTATTAGAAGGCAAAAGTAAACTCAGGAAGGATTTTACAACATGCACAGATCTACCTCTACAGTCAGTTCTTCTCTTAACACAACGGGCTTCAGGATGGAGTGTTGACATTTAAGTTGTTTTAGAGAACGAGTACCATGAAGTCCAGCGTGAAAAACATACAGACCAAATATCCTTCCATCCATTCAAAGTTTGGGTTCTGATACATTTCAAGCCAACAGAAGCCAGATGAAATTGCCCAACCGCCCTGCCACAAGGCTGGGTGCCAACACCTCTTTCACTCCAGTCGGTTTTGAATCACTCATTATTGGTGCCCATCAGTAGTTGGGTTCGGCAACAATAGTACTGGGGGAGCCTGGGGACCCATTTTCCCCCCACCGAAAACACAGCAATGACATTAGTGCAATTTCATATACACTGCTGCTGCTCTCAGCTACAGGAACTTTTATCCCAGTTGAACTCAGTCTGACTCGAGCCCTGCTCCAAAGAGCCATGTGGTGCACAGGCTCACACAACTTCTGTCTCTCAGCAATCCAACGGAAAAACAAAAGAGAAATCGAACAGGGATGCTGGGCCCAGCAATCCAAAGGAACAAAATGAACTCTGCCAGACCTCGCAGAGCTGCCTCTCGCTGCCAGAGCTCACCCGGGCCGGCCGACCCTGTGGACGCGATGCCCAGGAGGCCAGCCTGCCCGCAAATGGCGGGAGCAGGGGCTCTCCCCGCGTACTGCGCAGGCTTTCCCTTCCAGCAGCTGTCTGCCAGCAGAAAACCATTTAAACAACTTCCAAGATCTGAGCGTGGCTCTGTTCCTAGAAACTCGTCTGGCTTGATGCAGTATTTTAAGCCAAAGACATCTTGACTCTACCAAGTGGAACTAAATCATCTGTACAGCCACCACTATGGTGATCCTGTAGCCACGTCCACATCCCTACTACTACCTTTGTTATCTAGCGACCAGCGAACTCTAACAGAAGTTACCACTGCATATCTAACATAACACATACATTTGAAACAGTAAGACTCCCGCTCTCAGTGCGATGAAGGCAAATCAGCGTGCTGCCCTGCAAACAAGCGCATTTGCCTGAAAGCGGAGCACTGAAACTAGAGCTGGTTTTCAGCAAAAAGCAAACAAAAACATCATTTGGAGGAAATGCTTGGTCAAGTCTGCATTTTAGAAAAATTCCCATTAAAATTTTACTCTAAATTAACAAAATGAAAAAAATTCAAAAAAGAAAATGGAATCATTTGCATTAAAACTTTGCATTTCTTTTACTGTGACGGAAGGGGGCAAAGCCTCAATATCTTGTAGGGGCAAATCATGTCTGACTTTCAGTGGACCAGGCTCTGATTTGCAAAACCTCTTTTTGTCTCTTTAAGAAAGTGAAATTGTCTTTCAGGAGAAAATACTCAAACTTTGCAGTATTTTTCTGCTTGTAAATAGCAATGTTTAAAAGGAAGAAAAAAGCCAAGTCCCCAAAGCATACATTTTTAGCTAATTCAAGTTTTACACACTGGAGATGCAATCACAGCTCCCCGCTCCCCATCTTCAGAATGCTCTGCCACTTGCGGGGCAAGCAGAGGCAGCCCTGTCGGCAGCTCCCAAAGAGGAGCACAGGCTGGGGAAGCTGAGCATCCTGGCAGGACTCTGCATCGAAAGAGAGCAGAGCACGCCGTGCAGAGCCACCATGCACTCTTTGCACGGGTACCGCTCCTACACCTGCCTGCCTGGCACAGGCGTAACTCTAACTGCTGTATCAGAGACCTGTGGCTAGGACTGCAGTATAAAATACTGTCTATTACAAAAGTCTGACTGCCTTTATCAAACAGATCTCAAAGCAAGAGGACACGCAGTTGACCAGGATTTTCTGCAGTTGTTGATTCGAAAATACTATATTTGACAACATATTTTGGATGTATAAGACTATCCAGACATCCTCCTGAAGATGAAGTATCAGGCACATTTTCCCGTAAAGGATTTTATTTCTTTTTTAACCTTATATAGGATTTCTGACAAAAAAAAATCTGCAGTTGTCTCCCTCCTCTCAAAAAACGCAGTTATTCTTCACTAAGAGAGACTCCTGTGGTCAGATTTCCACCGAGTTATCCTTTTCAAGGCACCAATAGGTTTTCTCCTTTAAATAGTTTCTTTTCATACAGCCATCAAAATATCAAACACTTTTGATTATGAATTTTTCACCACAATTAAAAATTAAAAGTTAGCTGAAATAAAGAGTTCAAATTTAAAGAGTTCAACTATCAGAATGATTACAACATTTACTGCTGCTATAGATTTAAACTTCTTTACAAGTTTTATGGTCATGTCACTGTGATGTTTTCCCCCTGTTACAACTGGATCCTTCCTCTCAAATCCTGCCCTTAAAGTCATTCTGTGCTATTGGTTCTCCAACACAAGCTAGGGTTTTTTCATTAAATACTCTAAATTCATAGGGTTTATAGTCCCTTTAATATGGCTTTTTTAATAAGGACAAAAGTTTGTGTTGGAGCAGTAGCAGATAAAACAGGGATTAGAAATGCAGCTGCACTACAGCAATGTGAACAAGAGAGAAATAAAAATATGTGTATTTTTCAAAAATAATAATAATTACACTTAAGTCACCACCAAGATAAGGTGGTAAATTATGGTTTAGCGACCCTTATTGATCCAATATAAACCTTAGGAGCAAGCTGTGCTATGCAGGGGAGGGAAAAAGAAATCATTGTGGCATGTTTTAGATTCCCTGAGTCATCTTTCCTGGCACAGGGCAGAGTGAGTCAAAGCTGCTGCGTAGGAAGCAAGGATATGGAGGAGGGCTGAGCTGGCTCAGCATTGGCTGTGTCTTGTCAATGGCAGTTCGAAAAGGGATGCATGAAAGCTAATACTTCATAAGTCTTTGGGGCCATGTTGCAGCAGAAGTCATGCTGTCCGCAGAGTATCCCTTCTGCCATGCGCTTGCTGGGGTACCAAGCTCTTTTTTCTGCCTAAACACATGGTACAAAGTGCCAAAGTTGTCCAGCTGTGAAACTACTTTTTCGGCAACTTTACAATGCCTAACATTTCTTTAATTAAGAGCATAGTATATACTGAATGTTCATAATTTGAGATAAAGAGGTATAGCTCTGCAAGTCTTCACTATACCCACAACAGATAAAACTGGGATTGAGGCATGACTACTTTAGAAACAAACATTATTAGATCAATCAGGAGTCAGATATGAAGCTACCTGAATCTGCACTGACTCATGTTGAGCTGTAAAAACAGGTAACATTAACTGTGGATCAAAGGTGTTCATCTAAAGGTATTACAGAGGGCATGTTGGCGTGCTTAGTACCCACGGAAATGTCCATTTCTGGGTACAGGAAACAGGAACTTCACGCACTTGCAATACTCCTTGAGTCTTCTAAAAATACATGAACAATGACTTCTAATACTTCCTTCAGTACAGAAGGGTCTTTATTGTTACAAAACAGGCATTTTGCCTTTGTGCAATGAGGCAAGGCACAGAAACCCGCAAGCTGTCTCAGAGCGCACTATTCAAACAACGCAGTCCAACAAGGGGCTCCCTTGGACCCCAAGAGCAACAGTGACAGGTCTTCCAGCTGGCACACCCAGCTGCAGCCCTAAACAGATGTGCTTTTCACTGCTTTCACCTCAGAACTCAGTATCAGGCTCTAGACTACAGGATAGACATGGCCTCAGGGTATCATCATCAAAAAATGACCAGTAGCTGTCACCCTTTGCTCCTTTTATTCCTATCAGAGTGAAAGGAGGGGGCATAACAATATGAGAACCAGGAGGAATTCCTCCATCATGAAAGAAACTTTCCCATTCCTTTTCCAAATCGCCTATTTTGCCTCCCTTTTGGAGCCAGGAAAGCAACTTAGCACAACGAGTTAAAGACGCAAGAAAGACAAAACAAACACAGAGCACTAATTGCCCCAGAGCAGATCACTGACACTGAAGATGTGCGTTATCAGGTACATCTTGCCACTAAGTCAATTTTAGGACATACAGGGGCAGGGCATTACCTTAAAGACAAACCATAGTACGCCGAAGCCTTTGTTTGTATTGAAGTCTTCCGACAAAGAGAAATCCCTGTAAACATTGACTGTAAGACATTAAAAGCCATGGCACAACGTATTACTTCTATTTAATTGTGTGGCATTGTATTATATGTAGCTACTTAAACTAAAAGCCATATTCAAGAGACACTTAAAAAATACAGGTAAATTCTCCTCCTTTTACTTTGTTCTTCTCATATCTAGAAAGCATAAGTAGATGGGCCTATATCCTGCATTTTAAAATTTTCAGGCGACTGTGCCTCCATCTGGAGGGGAGACACAGCACGGAACATGTGGTACAGAGCACGCATGGTCTGTTGCTAAAGGTGTCTGCGGGTAACAAAGACATCACCGTACCCTCCTACTACTGGTTCATGCCAAGTGGCAGAATGGCCTCAGAATAATACAGGTAGCACAAAGCATGTTTCTGGAGATAGGTTATAGGCCCCAACTGAGATTTTATCCCCCAGGGGCTAGGACTCTAGAGGGGCAGCAGACCACTACTAGAGCTGCTGCTGCTTTGTGTTCCAGGACAATCAGCTCAACATGCAGCTCGGGAAGTCCCTAGTACAGGTATCCCCCCTGCATAGTCAACATCCCAACTGTCAAACATACTGTTAGGAAATACAAACTAGACAGCCGGGGAGTCCTGACACCAATACGTAAGGACTAAGAGTCACATGCTAAGGTGGCATAAAAATAATTTCAACTCCGTTAACTGAATTGGAGCCACACTGAGTCTTTTTCATGAAAAGTAAACAAGTAAAAAAGAAGATAGTTAACAGTGTAGTAGCTAAAACGCTGTTGCACGCTCTACAGAGCCAATGGTACACCAGTCAAAGTAGGACTTACATGCTTCCATTCCTGTGAAAAATAAGAAGTGTTGATGTAAGATTATCTACATGTCTGCCCACGAAGAAATTCAGCAGACGAACAGAGCAAAGTAAGCAAGACTCACACAGTCAAAGCCCGATGGCTTCCAGTGGGTAAAAATCACATTTCCTTTCCAAAATGCAATCTGTATAATAATGCAAAATTAAGTTGTCTTTCCTTACCTTCTGCAAAAGGTTCCCATTCATAAAATCGACCCATAAATGGCTTGTTATTGTATGATGCACACTGCACCTCTCTGATATTTCTGCTGCTTTCAGGACACATCTGTTTAAATAAAAAAATCGCATTTGCATTATAATCAACAGCAATGTTACTATTGCTTTCTTATAAATTCATTTTAGAAGGTTAATGAAGGCACTGCCAAATTCTAATCCAGATGAATGATATTAGCATCAGGAGACTTCTTTTCTTTAAAACAGGTAACAGTGTGCTTTTAAGTAACAGTATCAAAAGTGCCTATAAAAAAAAATTACGGCGTTCATGCAGCAACAGATGCACAAAAAAAGCAAACTTTTTTTTGAACTATCATTTTCCTCAGTAAAAAGATGACACTTCACGATAAATTAAATAAACTAGATCCGAATAATTTCCTTTCCACAACAGTTTCACATTTTTCATTATTAATTTTCTTGGCTCAGATTCAGCACAGTTGAAACACTTAACATACGTGCTTCCATAATTTATTAAAAGCTGGCCACACCAGCTTCTTCTTCTCATCCTATGCGTCAATGCCATATTACCTTACCACTTTCTATTTCTGCATGCTGCTATCACAGTTATTGCACTACTTTGTATTTTAACTTGTGCCTTCAAATGCTAGCTTCAGAATTCTTGAAGCTAAATAGTTGGAAGAGCTTCTTATATACAGGCACGTGCAGTCACACACACATACTCATGTACCGAGGTAGGGCAAGTTTTACAGATAGAAGTAACATCTTTTATTAGTCACCTGCAATGCAAGCCCTTGGCAAACAAGCCTTGTTTAGATCTGAAGCAGATTCCAAAAGTAAATACAAGTTAAATACTTAAATACTTAATTACTTTGGTCTGCCTGTATCCTCACACTACAGCAGTTACAGTGAAAGACTTGTCTGTGTGTGGGCACACAGAAAGGGGAGAAAGATTTCTAGAAAAGGGGGGTGGGATGGGTGTATTAATTAGAACAATTTCTATGCTTGAATAAAATAGACATACTTTGGTCACACATGCATTTTTTCAGGAAGCCCTTAGATGATAAAAATGGCTATTAAAAACACTATTCAAGAACAGTAGAAATCACATGAAGAACTGGACCAGAATGGCAAAATACTTTTTCTGTAAGAGATAGATTTCAAGGGGAAACTAGAGACAATATTATATGAAAGCAACATGGCCAAATAACTGTGTTTTTGAAGGGAACAGCAAGAGAATCATTAAGAAGAACTCTTGTTGCAACTGCAAGTCAGTTCTCTTATATTTGTATAAGGGGAAAGATTGGTCATCTTTGCAGCGAAAGCCAGCACACCGGAGGTCCCAGAGGAGTTCTTGCTTTGTATCCACCATCTATATACAAAGCTGTTTGTAACTGGATCAGTGAGACGTCAAAGTCAAGAGTTTTCAAGTGGGCTATAAAGACATGCCCGGGGGAAGGTTCAAGGACCACCTTATCTTCTATTCAAATCACTGTAACAAATCTTCTAGAATAAACACTGTTTCTGGCCAGATAGCCATCTGTGCTTTGTTCCACCGGCCTTCTGAGATCTCCAAGTACATGCAAATATTGTTTTACTCAACAAACCTTCTAAAGAAAAAAACAAAAACCCACTAAAAAGCTTCCCTGAAAACAGGACCATGAGCCACCAAGCTACACTGGAAGGGTGGGACCAAAAGTCTTTCTAGTGCCAACCGCAGAAAGCAGAGCTATATTCCCACAACTGCAATACACATCCTGACATCAGCGGCACAGCAATGCAGCAAGGGTAATTCAGCCACAACCACCAACCAACCAAAGCTAGAAAGCTTAGATTTTTCATGGAATCCAGTTATATCACATGTCCTAAAGGTGAAGGGACAGAACCTGAGCTGGCATAAATTAAGGTCACTACATTAAGTTACAGCAGAAGGACGTCAGTTTGCACCAGTAAAGAACCCAGCCTGAAGGGCTTCTTTCTGGAACGCCTTCCCTTTTTTTTTTTTGGCACACATTTTCTGACAGTCTATTGTGAAGTTTTGTTGTTTCTTGTTTTTCCTTCTCTGAGCCTTGAGCTCGTGCTCTTCTGTACCAGTATTTCTGGCTCAAAAACCATTTCCTGTACACCCCGTTCATACCAACTGCAGACAACATATGAATAAAAAGATCAAAATACTCACTGCTGTTGCCAAAAAACAGTGACACCCGCCATCCCTTCTAAGATCATTTTTATATAGCTACAATTTCTGTTTTTAAACTTACTGAAAGTTGTCCACAGGACAGAGGCCCCATTGCTTTAAAGCAGGACAAAGGACTGACAAATACGCTAAACACACTGTGTGGATCAAGCCGAAATCAGAAAAGGCTAACTCAGTAACAGCCCTGCTACTTCAAAAGTCCCAACTCGGTTGTCCTTCCTCCATTTCTTTCATCTCAAAGCTTAATTACAAAATAAAATTTCGAGAAAAAATTTCAGACAGTGACCTGCTCTGCAAAAACTCTTTGCTTTAGTCTTTATACAGATCATACTCATTTTTATTTTTAAATATATTTTTAAAATATTTTATAAAAGAGCTAACTACAAGGTACAACCAGCCAAACTTACTACAGTTTATGAATCACCAAGGCTTCAAAGAGTTGTATTATACTCTAATTGCATACTAGTTAACATCCATATATCATTTATTAACCCCACCTAACTTCACATTGCCTAGCTACATGAAATGACAGTTTTACATCGCCTACTGCTCAGCTCCCCTGAAAATGAAATCCTTGAGCCTTTCCCGGAAGAGCCAAGAGCGCCAGGCACTTTCTGTTCTCCTTCCTGGCTTTTTAGTACATCTTTTAGGCAGAAAATACACTGTTACCACTACAAGGAAAAAGCATGACCCTGTATAATCAAAAGTGAAGCTTTCGCATAAGGGTTTCTGTAGATCCTCATATTTTATTTGTTCCGCGAGATTACAATCTATTTTCTTCACACTTTTATTTAATGACAATTTCTGTCACATACGCATAGAGCTTGACTATGAAACTCCTAGAAGACAGCAAGCAGCATCTGTGGTAAGATGACAACGACCCCAAAGAAAGCTCCTATTTGCAACGTCTAACAGGTGGACCTGACTGAGCTCATCCTTTGCTTCCCAGCTCACACACACAGCTGGGATACGCTGGCAGACCAAGGACCAAGCTGGGCTTTCCCCTTGCACCGTCCCCTGCCGCAGGTCACACCTATGCTGGGCTCGCGCCATCCCAGTGTCTGCCCACGGCAGAGGCCCTCCACCCCCGGCACTCTGCCAAACAGCAACAGTGCTTTGAAAAGCAGGCGTGTTGGCGTGTTCACAGATGAAGAATGTTCCTGTGGCTAAGCCAGAGCACCAGGATTTAAACAACCTGCAAGTCTTTCCAAAATCTTCCACAGGCTTTCAGAATGAACTTTGCTAAAATATTTAACCTTCTTGTGTGATTTTCGCTCAGTTCCCCCTCAGTGACACGAGGGCATTAGGATCCTCCTGCCTGGTAGGGACTTGAAAACAATTTTTTAGAAAACAAAATGTTGACATTGATTCAATGTTTTGTGAGAACATTGTTACGTGTGTTTGAGAGCTGGAATTTCATTTTTTCCTCAAAAACTTTATTTTGTTTTGTGATTACTGAGGGAGTTATCTAAAGTTTCTCATAGAGGTTTTGATATAAAACCAGGACAACCTCTTTGGATGTTTGTAAAAAAAAGAAATAAAATATCCTTTTAAAATCAGGTCTGTGGAGGCCAGATTTGCAAAAATACATACGTTACATCTACTAAGATAAATCTCAGATTTCATGATGCAGATATAAATTATCTAGAAAAATATAACCTATGCTGGGAGAGGGTTTTTTTTACTATCATTCTTTCAGTTGTGCACTATAAAAATAGAAACAGCATCTAGAATCCATAATTTTGTATGTTTTTACATGATGTCTCTCCTACTTAAAATGTGCTGCTTGGGAAAAAACAATGCTGTAAATTAGGCACATGGGACTTTATTTAGCTAGGTACCTTCAACGTGCTGGCCACTTTCACACAAGGTTACGGTGCTTCCAGAGCGCTGTTCCAGTGAGCGGGACATCTCAGCCAACTTTTACCCCTGTACTTTCAGAATGTGAAATCGGCAGCAGCAGCAGCGCACTGCGTTGATGAGGCTGGCAGTGCTTAACACAAAACCTTTTGGAAGTATCCCTTTGTGTTTTGGGGCCTCGGGTCAAATTTCTTGCAATGCACTGTGTCTGCAGATGATAGAAACTTTGCACTTCTGAAACAGTAGCTTCATTTATGCCTCAATTTCATCTGAGATATGCAGGTATGAAAGCATTCTGAGGGAGAGCAACACACAGTACTTCTCTTTGTCATGCACCGTTACTTCTTTCATAAAATGAGCGGCTAGCACAGCTAGGACTGTAAAACAAAGAAACCACCCTACTTGCTTTTTAGCTTTTAGGAACCATTTGAAAAGCTTAAGTTTTAACAAATCTCTGACACTTCAGTTAATTAATGAAGTGCTGGCAAAACACCAGAAAATGATCAGTCTGCCAGCAGATGTGCACTCACACTGGATGCATGCCTGCCGTTAGCAAAGCTGTTTCAAAGCCGCACTGAGATAATGCACTTCGGGAAATGCATAAACGGGCCATTTTGATCCAGAAACCACCTCTAAAAGCAATTAAAACATTGACTAAGATTTTTGGCACTGTTTCATTCTTATGACCTACAGTAACTGGCAAACTCTTTTTCCAAGGCCCCACAGTCCTTCTGGATTCTCCAGGCTCAAGCATAATTCATATTTAATATTTTTATGTGTGCAGTACTATATATTAAATTAAGTCCAAGTAATCTAGTTATACTTCAGTTTTCATTCCTGTAGTGGTTCTATCTAATCATATTAATCCTTTGACATTCCAAAGGATAAATACATCTCCAACTCTTTGCACTGCCAAGGACTGTGCACGCCCGTCTCGCTGTTACTTAGAATCAAGGCAATCTACTTCTGTCTAGCTGAACACACACTGAAACTCGGCAACAGATCCATTTAAACTACTGGAGAATCCTCTATATTTTTAAAATGATAAAAGAACATGAAGACAATTAACTGCCAACTAAAAAAAGAAATAAGGCATACTAAATGTGTCAAGGTATCTGTGGCACAAAATATTAGATTTTTTATTAAAATGGAATTGATGCTTCTGAAAAACAAAAATATGCAAAAAACTTTAAAATGCAAAATTTATGTGAAGAACAGCTCTGCAGTAAAACACCAGTGCTGGCCAGCTCTAGTTACAGTCCACGGCCACAGACAGTAGTCTATAAATTTCTGGCTTGACATGGAATGAAAATGAACATCTGTGAATGCAGTGGCATCTGGACAAGCTTATGAGGAATGAGCACCTGTATTGTGGAAATCTCAGCACTGCCTCAAGCGATGAATTTACACCTACGTGTCTGCTGCAATGGAGATTAAGCTTAGTTATGACAATCATCATAAACTACTAGCTTTCTCTACTAACCAGAGAGAGATTCTTAAGTGATGCAGAGTTTAAGGGAGCAAGTAACACAGGGTGACAGACCTTCTCTTTTCCCTCACTGCTTTCAAGGGGCTGCCTGTCACAGATGGAAAAGACCTTAGATGCGTGCACAATACAAAAATCATTGTATTTCTGCCTGAACCCCATTCAGCTAGCAACAAGCTTGTGTTTGGAACAAGCAAGATGGTCCATGGCAGAGCTGCACACAGGGGTGCCTGCCTTCCCTAAGGTGCGTGCTGGCTCCCACAGCCATGAGTAAAGGAACGGCTACCATCTCAGTCTGAAATTTACAAACCATTTTTTCCATTAATGATTTCAGCTTTGCACAAAGAAAGTCCTCTGAATTTACCTAGAAAAGTCTTTGAAGTGTTACTCGAAAGTAATCTTTATTAACTTTGCACTGTATCAGACAAATAAGGTATTAACGCATAACGTGGCAAGTGCATCTATTACTGCTTCACCTTTCTTCCCTTCCACAGCACTTTGGTTTTAAATAAAATGTTAGCCACTCCTCCATCCCACACAAAGCATCTACACTGATCTAATGTCCATGACTGCCAATGTTTGGCACTATAACCTTAGGAGGGGCTTACAAAGGAGCTATAGTAGGAAAATTAACAGTACAGTCCCTCAGTAGTACCAAAAATGTGTCAAGAAAAATCATCCACTTCTGTTTATTGCTAAAACTTTACAAATGCTACTCAAAAAACCCCAACCAACCAACCAAACGGATCTGAGAAACAATAATTGTTTTCTACAACCTTTAAGTTTACCAATTAGAAAATGGAAGACAACTACTGAAAACAGACCAGCTGGAACAGAGTATCATCTGGTCTAAAGTGATACGGAAGTATGGCATAGAAGTCAGAGCTATATCAATTCACACCTGCCAATGATGTAGCCAGTTGACTGTTGCTAGTCTTTTTTTGACCCAGCAAAAGACCAGATGACTATCAACTCATTCCAAAGCCATTTTTTCAAAATGTAGCTACTATTTTATTGTCCCAAGCTTCTTTTAGTGACCAGTTCCCTGAGCACAGTAGTACTCCAGCATCAAGACTGGTGTGCACATAGGCTGTTCTTTACATGATCCCAATCAAGCATCAAAAGCTTGGCGCTTGCAACAGAAATCATAACTACTTTGCACAATGGCTATTCTCAGTCTCAGCAGTGGTATAATTTTTCTATATAAATATGCTGCATAAAAAAATTCACCAAATACAAGAATCCTTCCATTCAAATATCTATTTATAGAAACACTACATAATGCTGAAGGTGCTGAAACTGCACGCTATCACCTCATTTAACGGGAAATCAATGACAAGTTATTTCCACTTGACACAACCTGGCTCAAAGTCTGAAGAATGCCTTAACGTAGAAGCTTTCAGCCTTGCTGCAGATTCAGTGTCTCATCTGTCTGCATTGTTCAAATACATCTGAAAAACAGAGCATGTTTTAATGATTCTCCTCAGACAATGTGAGGTTTATATACTAAAGACAGTTGCTTTCATGTAATAGTAGTAGTATTCTTTATACTAGAAAAATCAGCCACTCCAAAACTCTTTTTGAAAAGCACCACCAATATCATCTTTGAAAGACCCTGAGACAAATTCATACTTGATGCAATTCTAGTGAAATCAACAGACTTGCAGCAAAGACGACATATCTAGTCCTTGTAGTTTGCAGAAAATTATGCCAAGGTGATAAAACATCTACTCTAGGGTTTCTACTGGTATCTTCTTTCATTTTTAAAAAACATTGTTCTTGGAGCCCATTCTTTCTGGGGAGCTGACTTGATGTCACTTAGGTTTCACTACTCTGCTCTTTTGTTCTACCAGCTTCATGAGTACCTGGGAATAATCCTCTACCAGTTTCCTATATGAAAGCCTAATCAATTTAAATAGAAATCCAATTGCAAGCATTCCATTTAAATGACTGGCCTTTGTGTGGGAGGAGGGACTACCTGAATGGTTCCAGCAGAAGGACTGAAAGCTTAGGGAAGTTTCTGATTTGTATTACCATGATCTTCCATTTTTTAATTAAAATTCATATTACAGCAATAATCACAATACTCATAGAGAAGGAACTCTATTCTAAGTGACTACCAGGCAACAGAAATTTTTATGCAGTGTTATATGAGGCAGAAATGTACAGGCACAAATGTACAGATGTTACTACGTAAGTTCGTTGAGAGAACACATTTTGTTCTTTTTTGTTAAAGACCTACAATGTGGAACAATTTGTCTTCCACAAAAAGTGAACAATAGTAGAGTACCATAAATGTTTCTGACACAACACACTCTTACACTGTTTCTGCAATATATTCTTTCTTCGTACGTCATACTACTTAGATGAAAAAAAAAAGGCACCTTAAACTAACTAGCAGACACATTTACCATATTTTATAATGCTTTAGTATAGTTACAGCTGGTAGCACTGTCCGTTTACTTATGAGTTCATCAAACTTTAACTGTTCAGACTAAAACTTTCCATTCCTGGTATCTGTCTTAGTCTCATATTTTTGACTTAAGTATTTCATCCAAGAATGAGCCTGAAGGAAAACAAGAGGGGAGAACTGTTTTCTTTTTTCCCCATGCTTCAAATAGTCTGATAATTTTTTTCATAATACAAGTGCATGTTTTATTTTAATGAGTGAAATGAAGTCAGCCAGGAAAGTGGGTTTTTTGTCAAGAACGCATCCTCGGCCTTTTATATGGAAACATACCCAAATATAGGCAGGCCACAAGATTTTGAAAAAAATGCTTATAATCAGACTTTGTACACATTCAGTCAAAACTCATTAAAGTTTTGCAGCTAAACTACTGGAACAATCTGTTTACAAGAAGCCTGTTCCACATCTGAGGCTAAAGGAGGCTGAGAAGTTTTCCAGCAATTATTGGTACACGCTCCTGAGGTCTGCATTAGGGGCAGGCACTGGAAATGAAGAGAGGACATCTTTCTCTTCTGCTCTTAACAGCCGCTTGAGCCTGTTGCAGGCAGCATGGACAAAGCAAACAAGCGGCACAATACAATGACCTTACCTAAAATATATGGAATACTCTGGAAAAACTTGGGTAAATCTTGGGACTGGCATTCAAGAGATGAGACTGGATAAACCAGTCAGCTGAAGAAGGTATTGAAAAGAAGACATTGAAAAGAAGACAGTGAAACTGGATGAAACTGCAGAGAAGCTGGGGAACCTAAGTAGAAGGAGAGATTAGAGGCAGAACAGATTGGGAGAAGAGATGGAAAATATTAGACAAGGTACTACGAAAGTGAGAAGTTCGAATGAGCAAGAAAATACAGTGGGACAGCTTCCGCTAGAGGGAAGGAGCAGAGACAGGCTATATTTGGAGGAATGGCAGAAACACCTGTGGTGAGGAAAAAACCTATGAACACCATGGCAAAGCATTTTCATTGCCCTGCAGTACTAGTAGAGGGTAAATTCCTTCCACCAACTAGCTCAACTGCAATGGTCTGATGAGTCCTGTGAATAGCAATGTATCACATAATAGCATTCCGGGTTTGAAAGCTTTTTTGTTTTTGTTTTAAAACTACAAAGGTACATACAGTAAGTCACAGGACATTAAAGGAATGTTTAACCTAAACTTAGAAGAGATTGTCCGTGCAGTTACTGTATCATTGGGCTCTTTTTGCCTGTGAGGTCCATTCTCAACTATATGATTACATACTATTTTTTCCATATGATCTATGACTCTTTCAGTGTGCAGAATGGACTTACCCTGGGGACGAATAGGGAACGTTCAGTTAGAAGTCTCTTTCACTGTAGAAGCTAGTAGGTATACAGTGGGCATACAGAACAAGAAACATGAAAGATAGTCTGCAGTTTCTGGAACTAGCTACTCTGCCAGTTTTGGGGGGGGAAAATGCCACCTATGGTGCAATTTAATTAATCTAATCCTTTCTCAGTTTTTGAACTACGTACTTTCTGTTTTGGGGGTCTGACTGAAAACCTCTGGATCTGAATTGTAGATGAGCTGCCAAACCATAATTACAGTTTTGGCCAATGCAAATTTTGCTTTGACTATTATTAAGTAATAAATATGATGCTGATCATGTTAAAAAAAAATCTAATCCCAATTACTTGACATGGGGCAGTAAATTATTAAACACTTCTTTTAACCCTCATTCTTCCATATCTCAGCTCTCTTTCTGACTAGACAGATTAGGTCTTGCTATCCCACAGCAGCTTTGTGAATGTTAAATCAACCACTGCAGTGACAGTATCAACGACCAGTCCTTAGAGAAGCCATTTTTTCTCACCTTCCACAAGGAGCATTTTTAAGGCAGGGAGTCAAAGGTTGCATAATAAGGAGAACCACTATAGTGTATCACTAATAACTAAGCTGTTGATCTATGCAGGGACCCTGGGGTAAAATAATATATTATCAGTTAACCAAATAATTTTCTTAACACACAAGTGTTACCGTAGGGTTGTTGACAAAACTCTAGTTCTGAATGCTCTAAACCTTTGCACGTTAGACTTTGTCACATTAAGAGTTCTTTTAATGGCACTTTGCTGCTCAAAGTAAAACTACACACCACCACAAAAAATTGTCACCAAAAAGTGACCCAAACCGAGGTCTCAAAACAGCCATCAAGATAATGAGTGTGCTTGCTATCTTTAACAAATGATAATGCAAACAGAACTACAGAAAAAGAAAACAGTACATTGCTTGGCTGGGAACTTACTGCATGTTGAAGCCAAAAACCGAAGACAGTTTGCAGAAAGAGGCAGGGGATGATTCCCTGGCTTCTTCCCTCTACACATCACCCACTGCCTCTCTGCGGTGACAGATACAAAAAGCACAGGATTGGCTTTTCCACAAATATAAGTCAAGAGTTTGAAGATAAACAGCTTTACCAACCTATCACTAGAAAGAAGCTCTGCTTTATTAATTACACTTTTTTGTTTTTTAGTATCAACGCTGCTTTAATTATTTCTAGGTTTCGCATTGTTTTGTATGCAGTTAGCTCTTAACGTATCATATGCAAAAGTCTTATTTAACTGTTCCGGGCACTACAGGGCATGTAGTGCCAACCTCCATTCTCACCGAAGGTTTGGAGTGCCAGCCTTCAACACAACTATTCTGTTATCAGGCAATGGAACACATGCTTGCTAGAGGTAATATTACATTTATATTTCCTAACTTTCTGCATGAGTTTTGGCCATTTGCTGTTTTTTAAGCCATTTGCTTAAAAATCTAAAATTTAAAAACCCCACAAAACTAAAAACTCTAGCAACAGCATTGCTAACAGACCGCTTCTCCCTCAGCACACTTAGCTTACGTTTGGCAGCTTCTCCTGCACTTCCTTCTTGCTTCGCTCACCTCGGTCAGTACAAGAGAGGATTGGGATTGTACAGGTGAGTACTTTCACTGTAAGTTACTGTATTCATGTAATTTATGTCCTTCTCCTGCTATTTGGCTTGAAAATGTGGCTTTAACTTCTTCATTGCTATCAGCAGTACTGAACTAACCTCCTAAAAACACCAGGAAAAAATTACTCCTTTCATGTACGAAAGCAGATGCTGACATCTGACAGTAGGTGCTTTCTGTACCTGTAACTAACAGGAATAGTTAACAAATCTTCATAAAAATATTTTTTAAAAATTGTAAATTAATTCAAGGGATTTCCCCTGATCAAAGTTTCTAGATATCTGCAGCTTCCTCTGCTTCAAAAACCTGGATGCAATCAAACTAACATACAAATAAAAAGCAAATTTCTTGTTCAAATTACAGGAGTGCTGAATAATTACGTACCGGAATTTGAGACAAAGACTTTTGTCAACATGAATTGACAAAAAGAAACAAAGACAAGCTGGAATGCCTTAAAATACCTCCCACAACACTTGTCTATATTGATAAATGACAACTACTCAAATTTACAGTACCCTATTAAACAAATGTACAAATATGTCAGGAATGCAACCGTCTGGTTGCAACTCTGAAGTCACAATTTTCATTGATTAGTTTCCTCTTTAAAACTTGGCACAGAGGTTATGTCTGAACAATAACCAGGCAATGCATCTAAATCACCCTGCAGTCATGCTTTATTGCGGAACAAAAAAAAATCGCTTTATTTTGACAAGCATCCAAATAAAGTTTCTGAATCACTCCACAATATTTTAAGTGCTAACGCTGCTATTCAAAACTGATGAAGTGATCAGATAACCAAGCATCTTTTCTTTCTTTCCTCTCCTCAGTGACAGACACACTCCATTTACTCTAATAATTAGAAAGGTAACTTCTCAGACAATTCCAGTTGCTACATGAAACCTACCTTTCATAGTTCACCGGGAAGTTAGGCAACAAAAGTTTCGGCCAACTAACATGCATTTCATTTTGATTTTGAGGCACTTAGAATTATTAACATTTTTACATCACTTTATTACTACACATAAATGAGAGTCTGAATCTTCAGTTATTTGGAGACACAAATTCACTCAACTTTAACCAGTACAGAGACTTCTTCAGCTTCACCATGCAACCCATTTAACAGGCTCAGGACTTAAAAATAAACCTCACAGAAGAAAAATATAGTTCAATGCTTCCTGAAGTATCATAAAATACTGAAATATTACTGTTAACCATACCTTTTGAAGTACTTCTGTACATTAAAAGTCAAGAAAAATATAGTAGGAAGTTGACAGAGCCCCTGGAAAATTGAGCTCCCAGAGTGCTCAAGCTAAACCCCAAACATACTAATGGAGTTCAATGTATACGAATTGGCTAACTCGTATGCTAAAACATGGAAACCGTCTACCATGTACTAACACCAAGAACAGACAAGAGAATTCCCTAAGATACTTAGGAGCAATAGCATGAAATACAAGAAAGAAGTTGAAAACTTAGGTTGAACATCACAAGGATTATTTGAATATTTTAATAAGAGGAGAGATGTTTACATGGAGAGAACTTTAACCGTGGTACATTGTCCTGAGCTATATTCATAATGGCTTGAGATACTTTATATTTAATGTGAAGTAGGCATGGCCACTGCTTCAAAAGCAGTGCTATTGTCTATGGAGTAAACATAATCACAGTCAGCATAGACACTCACTACAGATTTTCCAGATTTATGGTGGGAATCCCACTTCTTTCATAATATTTGAGTGGAAAACATGGGTGAAAGGACTTGGTGGCATTCATTAAAGATCAGAACTCAAAGTAGAAGCATGTCACAAAATGCATCAATCACAAAAAAGTTTGTTCTGCATGACACAAGGCAGAATTAAGCTGATTTCATTGACTAATTATGGCAACGCTGGCATTTCTTGCCTTAAAAAATATATAATTACTTTATGTGTAAATTGAACATTTAAGTTTCTTACTGTGTTTTCTTGATAATGTCCTCACACATTTTGTAGATTTTTATCACTGATACATACTCTCAACCTCTATTTTCCAGTGGAATATTTCTGATTTATTGCCTTAAGGTGTTTATGCTATCCTAGGCTCCACTGTATTTTTCTTCTATCTTATTAAATAATCTTTGGAAAAAGACAAAAATATCATCATTTCTCTATGATGCAGAGAGTCATCATAAAAAGATTACAGATCCCATGACTCACTTCTCCCTGAACTGGAGAATATAGGCTATGACTGTAGCCATGTATACATTACCAAATTTTTATCTGCACCTATCTTTTTGGTCTGTATTTTTATACTTCTTGGCACAACGGGGTATTAGAGTATGAATCTTGGACTCCTAGATGCTAAATCAATTTATAACAGATTTATTGATCAAAGTATTTGAATTTTCAGTTAAAACCCATAAGCCTCCAGACATCAACATTTTCTGAATTGTGTGATTTTGGCCTTATTACAAACATTTTACTAGATTAGCAAGTAACTAACCTAGTAATAATTACTGTGTGTAAAAGAGCTAACTTTGTGTTCTTTTACTGCCACATGTACAGAGCACACTTGTGGAATAAAACTATTTGAGAGAGCTTCTAAAGTTACCCCAATATGTTTTTCCTAACGATTTAAGGCAGACGGTTTCCCGTAATTATTTGAGTTCTAATAAGAACACCATAATGCACAACATTTTCTAATACAGTGTTCTCAGTTGTTGAAGGGGATGTCATAAAGCCACAGTGCAGAGATGTAGAGCAAACAACTGTGGTCCAACAGCTTTATCCAAAATGCCTCTGTGCAACTCTTGTGTACACAAGGGACAATCAATCAAGCTACGTAGGACATTTTATGTGTAGTATCTCTGTGCCAGTGCCTGGTAAATTAAGCCCATATTAGCGACAATGCATTCTGAATTAATATTTATAAGATTATGCTGCAAATATCAAAACAGTCAAAGAAAGTACAGTACAACCCAAAGTAATGTAAGCTTTTAATAAATCTCCTACACACCCACGGAATGTCAGACTACCAAATGTACATACAATCCCACACTGTTTGCAGGGAAAATTCCTCACATAAAGTCAAGGTTAAATTTCCTCAGGAAAAGATATGTCATCATAACCCCACTTTGCCACTTTATGTCAAACACCTACTCCATACAAATCTCAGAACGAGAATAAATAAACCACACAGTAGCTCTTTGGGAACAAGAAAGGGCTTTTCAGTTTGAAAAAAAATAAAGTTCTCTTAAAAAATATATGGTCTTCTATTTGTCTTTAGCTCAGTATGTGAGCATCCCAACTGCATTAAACAGTGCACACATCCTTGCAGCACCCTGTATCACTTCTGAAAAGACCTGTGTGGGAGTCACATTTTTTGTTCCATACAAAATGAAACATTTCCACTTCTACCCTTGTTCAAACTCAAAATGCTGGAAATGTTTCTTTTCTATAGACTGGAAAAACTTTGAAAAAATCTTGGGCAGAATGACAGCGAGCTGGTGAAATGGCCCAAGATCCCAAGTGCCAAGGGAGCCTG
>Ga0181612_150843_pt1 | contig 20972 bp, 14 predicted proteins | sample HoacroProtozoa21_FD_119630 | JGI IMG/M metagenome (GOLD analysis project Ga0181612, IMG submission 119630) | Hoatzin crop microbial communities from Cojedes, Venezuel. Combined Assembly of Gp0051906, Gp0051904, Gp0051908
AGGCCAGTTTCTTTTGGGGCAGATCGCTTGGAATAATGAGATGATACAGCAATCAGAAGGTGAAACAGCTTGCCCACTTAAATGCAAAGAGACCATGAGTGAGGATGAGGATGAAGAATTCCAGTTCTCAAATCTGATGGATCGGCTTGGAGCTAAAAAGGTTTTGGATGAGTGAGTCTTCGCAGCAATAGTAATAGATTATATGATCTTTTACGATTCTCAGTTTGATTTTAATAGAATCCAAGATGAATGATGAGAGCCAAGGCTGCTCAGTAACACAGTGATTCTTTAAAAATTAATTTTCTTGTCAGAGATGATAAAATGCCATTCAACCAAAATTTCCAAGAGCAAAGCTATCGTACTCCAGGCATATGAAACGTCACCCACCTTTTTTATCCTTATCTTCATTTTGTCCTTTAAATATAGCACTCTGCTGGCTAGGTTCAGGCTTACAATGCGCATGGAAGAGAATGAGTCAGGAATGAACAAATAAAAATTGTTCAGGAGAATTTTGTCGAAGTATTAAAAACCCCATTATCATTCACAGTAGAACATCTTTTTTCCAGTATCTGCTGAACGGATTTGGAATCAAAATACTCTCTTCGTAAATCTTTAATTCAAAATTTTCAAGATGTCATGTTCCGATTTTCGTAGTCATCCCGCCGTGGAATTAAAATGGGTTGAAAATGAAAGAAGACAGTACGAATGCAATTTGTTAACTTGTCTAAGTAACTTAGGAGACTGAGTCTCATTCATTTCTCATGAGGAAGTGTTTTTTATTAGCTTTCCCACTGCCCCCTCCCTACTAGATTCATGGGAACTTCTAATAGAAGTGATGGGATGGTACAGTGTATCTCATCTGTCTCCTTTCTTGTCCATTCCTATTCAGATGAAGTGTTTGGCAAGGCACCCACTAAACAAGCAGTTCCTCTGCAGATTCTCTGCAGTCATGCACGGCCAGACTTTACCTTGCATTTTTTTGAATAAATGCAATTTCCATCATTTCCCAGTCACTTCATCCTTTTCAAATCTGGCACTGTTTAAGTAGCCCTTGTTTTTAATAAGCCTTGTGTTCTGACTAGTGATGCCCTGAAGCCTCCATCCACTAGGATGCTGTGAACATTTATTGCAGCCTGGGAAATATTCTTTCTTAATGAATCCTTGATGATCTCTTCTTTCAGTGAGGGTGATGTGAAGCAGCTTTGGTTGCAGCTGAGAAAAGACGAACCTGATTTACTTTCCAATTTTGAAGAGTTCCTCGTCAGAATTTTTTCCCAGCTCCAAGAAGCGGATAATGAAAAGAACAAGTTGGAATGTGCTCTAAAAAAGTTAGTACTTCTCAGTAAAAGTATTTATAATGCAGAACTGGCTGAAGTTAGCTTTTCTTTTCCAGTTAACAGATTTTGTTGACTGAGATTCTTTTGGAGATATCTATTATTGTATTGCAGTTTTAAGACAATATTAAGCAATTCACTTCTGATTAATCAGTTTGATGCCAGAGGACATTTATTTACCAGTAAATCTGGAAAATTGTCTCTGTGCTTTGCAAACATTGTGTACAGAAAAGCTATAAATCTGGATCAACTCACCAGAGAAATGAGATGTTTAAGATGTTATAGCACTGATATCAGTGAAAATGTAAGTTAACAAATATATATATGTATAAAACAAACATATGAAATACAGTAAACAATATGTAATGATTTTATATATTAAAGCATATATAATGTGGGTATATAAACTAATATATAAAACACACATATAAAACCAAATATATAAGAACTAAAAATTCATAGATCATCCTTTAATATATAGCTATCTAGGGGGGAAAAATTGTGATGATGAATCTAAAGAGAATGCAAAAGGATGCTGATAGTTGAAGTTCCCCTGTATTTTATTATAAAGAGTCACTTTGGAATTTCAGATTCTTACAGACTGAGTAATAAAGGCAAATATATTGTTGAGCATTTACTTGATTTGTTCAGCTCTCTTCTGGATATTCTGAGAATGTGACAAGGCTTCTGAAGAAAGAAAAAAACTGCAAACCTATGGTGATTAAATACAATTGGTTTATATTGGCAGCAGCATTTTCATCGAAGTCTACAAGTGTGGTTTTAGCCTTCAGCTGGCTAGTTAGTTGGAAACAGCATAGAGATAGTTGTGCTGCCTATTTTAGACTAGAGATTATTAACAACCATATGTTGTGAGGAGTGTGGGTTTTCTTTTTGTCAGACTCTTGTCAGTGTTTTTCGGGAACTGAATGAAAAAGTTTGTCTGTTTAATAGCTGTGGTCAGCACAGAGGTGCATGGAGAATACGTTAGCATTACCTGTCTTTTTTGGCCGACATGGAATCTCTACCTTAAAAATGTGTTGGATTTTAATGCCTTTGTAGTAAAAACAGGTTTTAGCTAATTTCTTCTTTCTTTTGCTCCTGATAACACCTCTAATTTCAGTACACAGATCCTCGTTTTGTTTGTAATCAATAGCTGGAAGGAGTCAGAACTATCAGAGGAGTAACGTTGTCTTTGGTAACGGTGGGGATGAAGAACCTGTTTTATTTTAAACTATGTACAAATAGCAGCAAAGCTCAAGACAAGACCATATAGAGGGGGCAAATTTATTTTTTTTATACCCACATAATTATTAGCACTAAGATGCATGAGCCTGCATAGACTGGCCAGGATTTACTGTGGGGTCACAGAAGATAAGGGATGCTGGTTATTGAGGTCCTATCTTGTCTCATGGGGTTCTTACTGATTAGTGACAATAGTACCCTTTGGAGGCTGAGAGTGAATGGGATCTTTCATCTTTCCTTCCTGACTCACCTCTGTGAGTCATTAGGCAATAATGCATTATACTCTCAGCCTTTTGTCTCTTTCTTGGGTGTAGCCTGTACTTTTGTCTTAAGTTGTTCCTTTTTTTCTAACCTGGATGCCCAGAGATGCTTCCTGTGCATGTGATGGGATCTTTATGCCCTGCTACTCTATGCTGTCAACCCATGCCATTCTTCTATACCGTTTTTGTCATTTCTTCTGGAGCTTTCACACGTGCCTATTTTCATTCATGAACCTGAATCCCGTGGTCTAAGAGAGCCAGGGCTTTCCTCCTGTCCTGATTCAATAGATACAGTATGCTGCTGCTGTTACTGCTTGTAGGTCCAGCCAGTAGTAAGGCTGAACGTATATTCTCAGTACACACACACACAGGTACACCACACACAGGCGGCTGTGCAGGCTAGTACTGATTAGAAAGCAGTGCCTCTGCTGGCACTAAACACAAGCAGCGTTCACACAAACGTGCAGGGTGACAGCCTGATCCTGTTTCTCCCATCCAGTTTATCAGGAGTGATTTTTATTAGTGAAAACATACACACATGCAGCCCTCCCCTGCACTTACTTTCTTCAGAAAGAAACCTGCATTCACCTGATCCTTCAAATATTGGGGTGGACTTCAGCCTACCTAACGTACCTGCCTGCACCCTGGGCCCCTTATCCATTCTCTGCCTCAGACCTTGGGTCTTTCCAGATATGGGTCTGCTACTCACTGGCTGGTTCAGCTGGGTTGAAGTGTGCTACCATAATGTGTTCATTTGCTTACTCATTAACAATCACAGATCCTTCAGATACTAGCATGAGTTTTTTTAAGTCTATCTAATGCCCGTGCTGAGACCTAGTCCCTTTACATCCAGTCATCAGCTCAGATCTTGAGTTTTTCCAGATGGAGATCTCCTCCTCCTTGCTGGCTAGTTCATCTTGAAGGATGCTTCGGTGGAAGAAGAGGAGAATCAGCATCTCAGAAGACTGGTGCTCATAGTGCACAAATCACTGTATTTTTTTAAGGGGAGAGAAGAAGCATTACAACAAACTGTATGAACAGCAATTCTGAAACCCAAGCAATTTGCGTTGCAGCTACATGAATGGGCAGAAATTAAAGCCTTGTGAGTGTGTTGATCCTGAGCTGATCATCTGAACTTAGTGAACTCACATTACATTCCATTACGGAATATGCTCAACAACAGCAGTGTTTCCCTTTCATCTCCATCTCTGTTTATTCTACAGCATTACTGGAAAGAGAAAGATCACATCATCAAATAATGCTGAAATTATACAATTATGCATTGAGTGAATCTGGATGGTATGATCGCAGGGAATAGAAATTTTAATAAAAACATTTTGCATTTTTCACGTAAAAATGATATGCCCTTATGGCTTTTATTATTTTGTCCTGACTGCATGTGGGAAATATTTGCCAGCTAATGTATTGGATTTTTTTTTTTCTGCTGCTTGTTAGTTACATTACTTATAATTGTGTTACACTTTTGATTACAACAGGATATTATTTTATCGTTCTGTTTAATTTGATCAGAGTTAGGAATGGTAAGCCGTGAATGAAATGCCTGGAGAGTATTCAGCCTGCAGAAATGGCAAATGCTTATGTGCCAGACCAGCTAAAAAGATTCCTACATCCAGAGGTGCCTCCTGGATGCAGTCTTGATGGTGCTGCCATAGCCTCTGCTTCCAAATACATAGGAGGAAAGAAATAATCTAAATCAGCAGCTTAATAATACAGGACTAAAGTTATTCTCCCTGTCACACAGAAGCAAAGAAAATCTTTATGATTCCCATGGAAACACTGAATGCTGTGCAATGTGCTCTGCCTGTGCAAAGTTACAGGGTTTTTCAGTACATAGTCAATCCAGCCCCGATCAAAGCGACGTTATATTGCATGGATACAGTGTTTTTAAATATGATCTTAGCATCTCTGCCATACCTTTCTAAATAATTGTTATTTCTTTATGAATTTGTGTAATTCCATTGACGAGTGCTAAGTTCTTACGAAGCATTTTCTTAGTTTTAAGAAAATAAAATCTGGGATCAGAACATGACCTGACTTTACACTGTCAGGGGTGAAAGGCAGTAAAAAGGGCTTGTGGATTTTCTGGGACTCTCTGTTTGAAGCATTGCAGTCATGTGAAGAGGCCCTTGTTTGGGCTGCTTTTCCCACCTTATCAGAGTTTACAAAAGTCTAAGGACAGCAATCGTCTTCCTCAAATTGCTGTAGCTTGATATTTGTTTATTGCTCAAGTAAGTCCTGAGAAAATGCCCTTCCCCCCTCCTTTTTTACCTGTGACTGAAAATGCAAGCTGGCAATGTCAAGTGTTCTGATGTTTGAAGGGGGGAAAGAAAGACTTGTTTCTGGTGTTTCTCACTCCTCTTAGCTTAGGTATTTTTTTCGAAGTTTCTTTCCGGTTTGCTTGGCTTTAACTGAGAAGAGAATCAAGCCTTTAATAAGTGAAAACATAGAAGATGTAAAGCATTAGGTACCAAAAAACCCAGTAGATACCCAAATTACAAAAATTAACAGCTTTTTATTCTACTGTATATTCCTTGTGTCGCTCTTACTGATGTGAATGCCCTAGGAGATGATGTACTTTATTTATAACAGATGCATTCTGCAGATTGCTCAAGGAACAGCTCTAGCAAGAGGAATGTGGGGGAATATACAGTAGTGTCATATAATGGCCCTATTAATCTCTATTAAAAATCTTTCTAGGATTTCCCTTTAGTTTCATGCAAAGTGATTTTTGCTTTTCAGTTTCTGGATTAATGAAAATAGAATAAAATAGAAGCAGAACAGAGCAGCTGTCTTGTTCCCTTTCAACAGTAAATTTTTTTCTGTCTAAACTAAAGCATCTGCTCAATGTAATCCTTCATGTATCGTGTATTGCAGTGATATTAATTGCAATATTCTATTGGAAAAAGTGAGCTTTGTAAGACCTTCTTTTTTCCTACAGCCAGATACACTTGTGCACAGCATATTTATTTTTGTTCCTCAGCTGGGCTTTTCAAATTCATTTCAGCAAAGCTATTAGTGGGGCAGTAAGTCAGCTTTCGAGAAGGACATTCAAGAAGTCCATTCTAGCTGAAACGTCTTAGACATGATAGAAGGACCTCATTCAATGGTCTTGAATGGTGAACAATGCAGTCCAGAGTAAAAAAAAAATGAAGTTGCAGTAAAAATACTTTTAACTGCCAAACTTAGGCTCTGATATTCTTAGTATTGTCACTAGGACGCTCTGTTCCTTAAACCAAAGATTTAGTATTCATTAAAACTGCATAACGAACAGCTGCTTTATATGGCAACATCAAATGTATAGCTTTATTAGCCTTTGAGCTGTTGAAGCTTTCCTTCCATGAAAAAAAAAAAAAAAGATATTTAAACTGTGACCTGTCCTGCACCAAAATTCTTCTTGTCTTAACCCTAGAACATTCTCTAGAGCCTTGTGTTAAGGCAGAAGTGTGGGGCTTAGCTTGCAATGTGAGCTGTGACTTGAAATAATGCTACAAAGACCCACTCAGTATACTTTTATCTCTTATTAGGAAAATTGCTGCTTATGATGAAGAAATTCAACATCTCTATGAGGAAATGGAACAGCAAATCAAAAAGGAGAAAGAGCAGTTTCTCTTGAAAGTGAGTGTCTGTGTTATTGTGGGTATGGATTCTGCTCCCACTTCCAGTGGTTTTATACTCATTCTGGGTGTGAAATGAAGGCCCACAAGATGTGTTTCACAACAGAATGAGAAAAAACATGATTTGCCTCACTGCTACTTTTGTACTGATCCAGGCTCTGCAGCTTCAAACTAAGTGACTTGTTGGATGAGAGGAGCATCGATGTCCTGTGCTCAGTGGTTGGCGTACAGTAGCAGCTGGCATTCTTCTGAAGTCAGCTGAACTACAGCCTCGTATAATCGATGCTCTTATAGGTCCAGCTTCTGCTCACAATTAGGAAAAATGCTCTTTGAAGTAGTTCAGAGCTAATCCTGTTGAGTTCTGCAGTCTCTGCTTTTGAGGAGGGGACAAGTTCTCACTGAAGAGCAAGAAGAGATAAATCAAGTGATGGTAATTTCTGAAACCACCACAGCTATTTGCAGAATAAACATAGGTCAGATTCTTTTGTTCCTGCCATGGTGCTTCCAGAATGCCTGACAATTAATTCCCTTTTCTTACAAAGTCTCAGTTAAATCTTTTCCACTGCTTGAATATTCTGTTCTTTGGCTTTTTCTGTCCTGTTTTTTCCCTCCCAAAACAAGGAAACTAACAAGAACTCCCAGTATGCTCCAGGAAAGAGACATCGTAGAATCTTTTAGGGGGAAGGCACCTATGCTGCTCCTAATTTTCAAACCAGATCAGGTTGCTCAGGCACTTGTCCAACTGAGTTTCGAGTATGTAAATGATGGAGATTCCACAGCTTCTCTGGGTGGCCTGGGACAAGCAATCATGAGCTACTGGCTCATGCCTTTTTGTTGTCTTGAAAGCAGTCATATAAATGGAACTAAGGTATGGTTTCAAAAAATACATGGTACCCAAAATGTTTCCAAAACTAGTGAATATCCATCAATTATTGCCTCCATTCTCAGTCAAATATGATACCTAAAAATCCTTTGATGATCCAAATCTATGAGCTATTTTTTTGTTTACTGACGTGGAGTGTGTTAGAGCAAAAAGAGACTTAATCAGCTGTTGAAGGAATCGGTCTTTTCTCTTGCCTCACAAGGCAGTGAACCTGACTCATAAATTTCAAGTTTTTTCCATTCCAAGCTGAGAGCAGTTTTTAGTGGTGGATGAGATGAACCCATTATATAAAGTTAGTATAATCAGCTGGAGGATAAAAAGTATTTGCAGCTTTGCCTGACAGCAGTTGTTGTGGAAGAAATGGTTTATATGCTCTTAATAGCCCACAACTGAAGTTGTATTGAAAATCCTAAAATAACAAAGACTTTTCCATAAGCAATGATTGTTGGATCTCCTAATTAGTTGTATATTTGAGGTGAAGCCATTTGTTTCAAGCTTTTTCATTAAAGCTTCCCACTGAAGCTATTTACAGTTTAGTCAGCATTCATACTAATGGTTGTCAGATACCCAAGAAGTATTGTTTCTTGGCATGACTAATTTGGGATTTGGGCAGATCTGACTATTAAATTCTTTCTCTAATGTAAAGTCTCACAAAGGCTTTACAGCCTGGAGAGATGCATTGATGCCATATAAAAGGGGAGTTATTATGGCTTGAATGAAGAGCGGCTCTTGAAGGATACATTTAAAAAAATTGGTAAGATGCAAATAAGGACAAATTGTAGCTATTTACAATACTTAATACCCTGCTGACTGAAGGTTGTACAAAAGGGGCAGTTAGTCTGTCTTTTTCGCTTGGATATATATTCCTCCACATAAGGAGGCAGTTAACAGGCATTTGATTACCCCATTATGTGTGCTGCTGAAGGGGAAGAGCGTGTAGGAACCACTGCTGTCTTGAGGGAATTTTAATTTTTGTTCAGAGGAATTTTCCTGGGGACCTTAGAGAGCAGAAGCCTGTTGTGGAGGAATAGGACAGATTCTCAGCTGATGTGAACTGCTGGAACCTGGTTTTACCTGGGGGAGGTCTGACAATTTGTCTCAGCTGAGAAGTGTGTGAAGGAGCAATCCCAAATAGGACTGGAGTTCCCAGTGATTGCAGGATACTTAGATGGTGGGCAGACTGATATAATTGCTAAGTGAATGGCAGAGCCTGAAGCCCAGATCAGCAGTGGAACACCTGTGACAAATTGTTAGTGATGGATTTTAAAGGCAGCAGGTATTGTTTCTTTTACTTCAACCTGAGTTGCTGTGCTGTGTGTCAAGTGGCCTGTATCTCCCATATCAATCCTGATATCTTGTGTGTGAGTTACAGTATGACTCCAGAATAATTTAAATTTGTCCAGGTTGTTTCCATCAGTCCATTCTCATCACTTCTCTGGGTCAGCAGTTGTCTGGTTCAGGAAAACAAATATGCAAAAAGCTCTTTGCTGCTTTTTTTCTGCTTGTTTAGCTCTCTGCAACAGCTCACGGCTGCCACAGGTGAGCATGAATGCTAGCGTATAGGAGGTTGAGGGTATGTGGAGCTGGAAATGGGAGGATGCATTCTAGCTTCCTTGATTTAGATTGGCTAAGCTCCTAGAGCTCGTGCCTAAGACAGCATGCTTCTGCCTCCACTTTGTAGACTTGATGCCTGCTCAAGCGCAGTCAGTGCATCTTGTAGTGGCTGCAGTCGTTGAAGTTGCTGGGCTACACCAGCTTACAGAAGCTCAGAGTCTCAATTCATGAGTGATGCTATCCCTAAACTGACTTCTATCAGTAGCTCGTTATGTTCACTGTGAAAACCTTGCCTGTTATTTTCATGCCTGATTCTTTAGGTCTCCTCTTGCTGATGAAATTGTGCTGTTCTGTTAATCCATTTCCTCTCTGAATTTTGCAGGACACGGAGAGGTTTAAGTCCTACAGTCAAGAGCTGGAGTGCAAGCTCACAACAAAAGAACAAGAACTGGAACAATTGGTTCAAAAACAGAAAAGGGTATTAACAGATATCCTTCACAGTTAAAAAACAGATAATCTTTATTTGTTCATGTGATTTTCTTTAGGTACTATTTTAGGTCCCGAAAATGCAAGTTGGTGTGATGTGGTTCTGCCAAACTGTGACCCTCTGTTGCTTTTGTGTCATGAGTGTAGATACTAAACGCATTTAAAAGTGGATTTGTGACTGCTAGACTTCTCCGCGTGTGCTTAGGAAAAACGTTACCCTCTTTTTCTAAAGTAGTTTTCCTTTTATATGGTAAAATTAAAAAAAAATGCTGCAGATATTCTCCCCAGGTACAAGGTTAATTTTCTGAAAAAGTAGCAGAATTCACTGTCTTCAGTATGCTAGGAACCAGCTTCATGCCCAGCCAGCCCAAGAGCAGAGAACAGTGATCTGGGTCTCATAGTCTACACCTTTTCTCAAAGCTGATACCAACTATTCCTTTACTTCTTGGATACTTGGATAATTCGGCAGTTTGAACTTGAAATTCTCCCTCCTGAACAACCTGCTCCTGATATATCTCTCTGCAGTAACAGTTTTATAGCAGTGCATGGTTCGCTTGCGTGGTAACAGCTTGTCAAATTCCCATAATAAAGCCTGATGTGTTTTACTTCTTAAAACACATGGCCTGCTTGGGGAAGCAGAGCATTTCTGCATGTGTAAACTTGCTGTAAAGTGTCTCCAAGGTCAGTGCATGAAAGGCTGGAGATAGGGAAAGGGGGTAGCACTGGAATTTAAAGGGCTGGCATGGAAAATCAACTCCCTCTGTAGAATATGAATATAAAATACATGTAAAATTTCTTTTCTTGCCAGCAGTGCTTGGCAGTGCCAGTCCTGGGAAGTGGGAGAGATGTAAGAGGGGAAGGGAAGGAAGAGGAAAAAGAAGTTTGAGGGCAGTTTCCTAGTTCTGTGTAGTTTTTGGCTCCTCTTCTGAGGAGTGAATCCAGGTGCTGCTGAAACTGATGGGAATTGTAGGATTGTACTTGAGTAAGAGGGGAGACAAACCTCTAGCTTACTATGATTATGCAAGTTTAGCTGATGAGCATATAGGACTGAACTAAAAGGTCATTACATAATTGAAATCAACTTCCTGATGTTAATTACCTTTGTTCAGTACCACTGTGAATCAGAATAGATGTGATCTTATGCAGGCTATGTAGCACATTGCAGTACTATAGTGAAATAATCTATAATTTGAAGATATCTGTGGGGGCACACATATCAGGCATTTTTAGTCTGAAGCTAACTGCACAAGTATAAGAAATTTATCATAATTTTGTAATTATTATATTTTAAGTCTTCTTTTTTGGTTGAGGTTTTTTTTTGCTTTAAAGTTGTGTTTAAAACTTAATTATCAACCAGTAGTTCTGTAAAACCCTTTTTCTGTTGTTTTCTATGATATCTGTGTTTAAATTTGGTGTAAAAACCACAGACACTATCCAAAGGCCTACACTCAGTTTTAAGCCTGGTCTAATCCGGTAATACAGGCAGCACTATCAGGAAGTTTTATGATTATTGTCTACATTGCCCATCTTGGAGAGCATAAAACAATGTCTGTGTTATTTTTATTAGTATTATTTTAATCTAATTTTATGTTTTCCTTTTCTATTCATTACATTGCCTATTATTAATAGTATCAGTGTGTTGTCTATTTTATTTGTAATTTCTATTATTTATTATTTTCCCTCTCCCTTATGAATTTGCATGAGTCTCAAAAAGGGTGCTTTTGAAGGACAGGATCTTCATACCACCATAAAAATTAAACTATCCCATTTTATTTTTATGAAAAGGAATTTGTGTTGGACAAATGTAATTCACTACTTCTAATGATGTGATGAGTGAGGTAATTTTAATCAGATGATTGATGGCATTTGAAACTTTTGTCATTCAATCAGATGATTGGTACCCATTGTCAATCTCATATTAAATACTTGATTATTTTTTCTGGTATAGCAGCCTATATATATATAGCCTATTTATCTGAATGCCTAACTCAGTGTAGTTAGAGACAGTATTTTGTACATACGTTTTTCTAATTCCTAATGATTATTTCTGAGAGTGACTCTCATCTTTACTCAGATCTGTTTTTATAATACTATAACTCCACTCATTTTCTGGTACTACTCTTCATTCACCTAGATATCAATGTGTGCTAGGTTTGCTTCCCCCTGTCTAATGTTTGCCTTCTCCAGAGTGCTCTGTCACTTTAACCTCCTTCTCTTGCATGGAAATATACTTTGATAATTAATTCTGTTCTTGCAGATGGTAATGGTAGCTTGGTTTCATTCCAAATTCCATGCATGATTATATGAGAGAACCTCTTGGGAGTAATGCAAATGCTTTTTTCCAGACTTCATTAATAAGTCTTCTTCCCTTCCCTTTCCTTCCCCCTTTCCTCTTTCCTTTCCTCCTTTCCTTTCACAATGTGATTATTCCTGTGTTGGAAATTATTATCAAAAATATGAAAGGGAACTTCCAGAGAAGAGGAGTTCAGTGTTGTTTCTGCCATTTAGCCAGAGGGAGTCTCCCTTCTGTGTGTATTCTGCCTGGGGTGACTGAAATACTGATCAGATTCCACATTGACTGGCCTTCTGAAGGCCGAGATTCCTTTGGCTAGGCCATTTTGCTGAGTACCATGATCTTGAATGGTGAGCTTGCTCTACATGGCTTAGATAAAGCACAAAGTAGCCTCAATAGTGTTCCTCAAGGGATGTGTGATGGCATGTTTCAGAAGGAGGCACTGGGGACAGAGGATGTCCAGCATAACGTCCAGGGCACAGAATCTTGTATGAGTGGAAGAAAGTATGTGTAGACCAGGTAAAATGCAGGAGAGTTACTGGGCTTATCACGTAAAATGATGGGTTCTGTGCTGCTGACAGCCATTGAAGAGCGTGATCTTGGGATTCTGAGTGAGAGATCCATGAGAACATGGATCGGTAGCACTCAAAAATGCAAATCAAGTGATAGGGTTGTTAAGAAAGGCATAAAGAACAAAATAATCTCCAGCCTTGTAACACTGTATAAATGTTTCATCTTTCACATGCACCTGAAATAAATAAGAAAAAAAAAAAAGAGAAAAAGATACAGAAAGGATGCTGAGCTAAAAAAAGGGAATGCATCGAGAGTGCTTAATGTGTGTGTCTTTGAGGGACAGCAATAGCTGTCCTTAGCAACAGTTTGTTTGTACTGGACAATCCCAGTTCTTTACTCGATTTCTAAACTTGGGATTTTTTCCTCAATTTTTGTCAGTTGGCTACTGTGTCTCTGCTTGACCTGTGGTAAGTGGTTAATCCTCTCTGCTCGCAAGATTTTCTTAAACAAGACTGTGGGCCATCCGTCTTTCCCAATCAATTTTCATCTACTTGATGACCGTGGGAGCCAATTTGCAGCTCCATTAATCAGCTAGAGCCTAGAGGGTCTATGCCGTTCTATACCAGCTGAGCATCCACCTAAAGAGTTATTGCACTGTACTGGGATTTTTTTAAATTAATACTTTAAAAGTAGTGTTTGGCATCACTTAAAGTATTGTACAGATACAGGGAAAGGAAGGAGCTCTGTATTGCGTGAAATAACCCTTTCTCCTCTTATTGCATCCTGGGGTTTAGATAATATAAGCATCTGCTGTTGATCATAGTTTCAACGTAATTGTTTTTCTCACAAGAGTAAGCACCAGGATTTACAGCGATTATTTCTAACACCAGTACCTATGATTCTGGGAGCTGTTGATGGTTACCATTGTAGTTACATTTCCAGGCCAGTCTCTGTGGAAGTTTTCAGATGACCATAGTATTCTGTAAGTGGTATTTCTGCTTGCCATTTGTTGCTCTTGAGTTTATTGAAAGTTCATCTTTGTGTGATCACTTTTTGCTTCTCCCAAAACCACTCCTCTGGATAAGAAAGTCTTGTCTTCTAGTACCTGAAGCATCTGGTCTTTTATTTAAAATAGATAGCTTCATTCTGTCAAGGAATGGAAGCAATACTGAGGAACTGAAGTGATCTGTCAATGTAAACCAGCATTGCTCAGCAGTGATGTGGTGCCCAGCTGGTCAGTGTTCCATACAGACCATGAGCCTGCCGAGGCTGCAGTTCAGCAAATACATTAAGCTGGAGTTGCTGCTGAGATAAGTGCTCCCACTCTGCTCTTGTTCCTGACCTTTCACAATCCCAGCTAGAAAGTATTTTCTGCTTTTGTTTTGAATGTGGGCCTGAAGGTTGCATTCAAAGCCAAGACTAGAGCAACAGCAGTGTTGGGGAGTGTGAACAGACTGGCACAGCTGAGTAAGGACAGGTTTTGGTTTGGGTGAGCTCTGCTTGTTGTGCAAAAACAAGTGAATAAAAAAGCTTTAATTCACACTTCTTGCCAGATTTAGCTGAGATGGCAGAAAGGTTACTGCTTGTTGGTATTACTGGGGATGGGAAGGTTTATCAGCTACCAGATTTAAATCTAACAGTTTTGAGGCAGAACTCTGAATCACTCTGTGTAGGCCTTGTCATTGTGGGAAATTGTCTAAAATAGCAGTTGTGAATATCAACGAAGTACTGCTAATCTGCTTAGTAAACACCTTTTTTGTGGTTTTTCCTGGTGCATTTTTGGACTGAATTTTAATGAAATTCAATCATAAAGTGGAATGGCTTTGGTTTTATGTAATATAATTATGTCTGTACACAGAGCAGTGGAAGAGCACCATACGTGTTTTATTCGTATGTTGGCTTTGGTATAAATAGTTTCCCTGTTCAACTAACCTCTAAGACTTTAACTGAAAGCCTCAAAACCGAGATGCCTCAGTTACTTATAATACTTTCTGTTCCCTTTCCTTCCATCCCAGCTAGAGCAGCAATGTACAGAACTTCTGAATGGCAAAGAAGAAACCAAAGTAGAGAACACCAAGCTGAAGCTGACTAACCGGGAGCTGCTGAGAGACCTGGAGAAAACGTCTCGCGAACTAAGCCTGGCTCAACAACAGTTACAGGTGCTTCAGGAGGAGGCATCAAGACTACATGAGGAGAAGGAAATGTAAGTCTCCAGCTGCAGTGGTTCTGTGCATTTGCTTAGCATGGTGGTGAGACTCCTTCTCGGGGTATTCAGTGCTGTGATTTAAGTCTGTGTCGTAAGCAGAAACCACTAGCAAAGCCAAGTGCAGTTCTAGTCATTTTTCCCTAATAATTCAGTGTGTTTTCTGTACCACACCTGTCTTCTACAGAATCTTTTGCTACTTCTTTAAAATACCAGTATTCTCCAACCCCCACCCAATTGTTGAGGGTGATTGGAATTAAAAAATCTATTTAATTGGTTGAAAGGTATGTGTTTGCCTTGAAATACCTGTAGAATTCCCTACAGAAATTACCATTGTGGCACATGATGCTCCATCCTCCTCAAAGCTAAGTCTATCTGAAACTTGTTTCTCAGAATGTACTCTGGCTACAAGACAGCTAGGATGTGCTTCTTTTCTTCATCAAAACCGATCTAGGACATAATTTCTGATCAAGGAGCCTGGCCAGCAAGACAAAATGTAATTTATGCAGCTAAATCACAATTCACACAAGGCTTTATGGCGATCCAGAACCATCATTTTGGGGTTTCCAGTTCAAATGTTTTGGATTTCAGATTCTGACTCTGAATTAAAACATATTTTTCAAAAAGAAATATTTACAATTCATATTTTGAGGGATAGAAATGGCCTTTAAGTGACAGATCAATCTACCTGTCTTGCTCCAGTCTTCTGCACAAAGCAGAAGTTACATTACCCTGAAGCTGTAATTGGCAGAAATGGTCACTGAAGTCCATTTAGTTTAAAAAAAATGTTCAGGGATCTGTAAAACCCTCTTGTTGCCAATGGAGAGCACATGGATGCCAGACTGTGATGCATGTCTTGTCAAACGCTATACATTTCAGCAATGAAATACGTAACTCAGAGCTGTGGCTATTTGGCACATTTCAGAATAGAGCAGAATATTAGATCAAATGTCATATTCTTTTTAGGTTAAGCTTTGTGCTAAACTCTACTTAGTTATTACTAGTTTAATTTTTCTTTAGGGTATAAATAATGAATCTTGCTGATAAATGACTGTTAAAGAACAGCCACTGCATTCAGAACACTATTTTTAGGCTTGCATGTTTGCTGTGTGTTTTGGAAGTAGACGGTAGAAATATTCCTCCTCAAGGTGGTTTGTTTCCTCTTTGAGGCCTCTCATTTCAGATCCCGAGCAAAGACTGTGGAATGATCTGGTTTTAAAGCTACAGAGGAGATCTGCTGAATAATACTACTGCATTTACAAAACACTTTGGATTCAATAGTGTTTTATGGAATTAGAGCTCAGCCCTACTCAGCTGCACCTGCAGTGTTGCTTTAAACATCTGTATCAGTCTGGTAAGACCTGAGCTGCCGAAGCAGGTGTAATGTTCAGACTGTGCACAGGAAGAACTTGAGGCTTCAGTGAAAGGCAAAAAACTTTTAAGGCCAGACACCAAGTTGTATTAAGTCAAAGTAAATGATGTAAATCTAGTGTAAAAATCTGAGACACTGTGTCCTGTGTTTAAGGCTGCATAACTGTTAAAGTCAGTAACTGAGAAGAAATTGTAGGGAATGTAGATGTGTGAGCCTGACGCGGTTCCAGCAGCAAGATAAACTCTGATTTTGGATAAAATGTTACATGGTCTTTAATGGCCATGAGTGAGAAGGATTTCAGCAGTATGTCTTCTCTGAATGATGCAAGTGCCAGTATCAGCATATATAAAGCTCACTGGATGAAGAAATTATAAAGCTATACTTTTTTTTAAAAAAAGAACCTCTACTCCTTCCTCTGCTAACTCAAACTACTGTGGTATTTACACTGAATAAACTTTTTAAAAAATTTGTAATCATTTATGCAGATTAAAGTCTACAGATTTGGAGAAGCTGGAGTCTCAAATGTGGATACTCCTAGGGGGAAGCATTTTAGCAGTGTTGCTACCATGGTTAGAACATTTTATTTATTTTTTTTCATCGCAGGGAGGTGTACCGAGTGACAGAAACCTTACAGAGGGAGAAGTCAGGACTCCTGAAGCAGCTGGATTTTTTAAGGTAATGCAGACCTTACATTGAAGAGTTTCTTGTGTCATTCTAAAGAGGTACATTAAAGGATGAAGTTTTGCTGGGATATGTACTGGGTGTAGGTGTACAGGTGTTGGCAGCGGAGGGAACCCACACTAGAGCAAGGGAAAAGTGTGAGGAGGAAGGAGCAGCGGAGAGGAGCTGTTGTGGACTGACCACAACCCCCCATTCCCCATCCCCCCCATGCCGCTTGGGGTTGGAAAGGAGGTAGAAGAGTCGAGAGCGCAGGAGCGAAGTTGTGCCTGGGGAGAAGGTGATTTTAGTTTGTTTCTCATCATCCTACAGCTGAGTCCTTTTTGTCTGTGATGACAGCTGGTAAGCAGTCTTCCTGTCTTTATCTTGACCCACAAGCTTTTCCATCTTATTTTCTTCCCCTGTCCTATTGAGGAGGGGGAGTGAGAGAGCAGCTGGGTGCGCATCCGGCAGCCAGCCAAGGTCAACCTGCCACAGGATAATGATACAAAAGATATCAAAAATGGTTACTAAAGACAATATGTCTTTTGTAAGCCCCGTTCTTGCGCACAGCAGAAGGCAGTACACCGGAAAGATTTGCTTTGTTTTGGCGATTTGATATTGTAGGACAATCTCCGTTCCAATAGTCACATGTGAAACAAAACAATGGTGAACTGTTCTGAGCTGGTTCTGTGGAAGAAGCCTGGCCACAGGAGACGTGAAGCTTACTGAAAGACTCTCTTGTTTCTAAAGTGGTAGGAGTACAGCCAAAATGAAGATTCTTTCACTAAAATGTTTATTTGTAAAATTACAGTAAAATATAGCTAACTAATTTTCTCTGTAACATTTCTGTGTTGATAGACTCCAGAGTTTGGAGTTGTGTTCAGGCAGCTGTAACCCTCTTTTTAGTGTGCAGCAATGTTAGTTTTTGTTTGCTCAATGGTAAGTTTGCGTGGCCTGTAGATTGTACTTGCCCATAGGCCTTCATTCACTGCATTTCCTTCAGGAGACCTCGTTTTAAAGTTACCCAAAAAGCTCCTGTGCTGGAGGAAAGGCTCTTACCTTGCAGTGTGTTTCCCACCGGCCACTCCATGTGGTGTGATCTTGCCTGCTGCTGCTTACGGGGCAGTCAGCAGAAACAGCAGAGGTTGTTTCTATGCACCAAGGCTGTAACGGCTGCTCAGTCTCTTTGTGGCCAGGCCAGCAATTGGTGGAGACCATGAATGATGTGCTAAGCAGGTGAGTTGTCAGAGCTGGCTGATTGCCTGGAGTCTCCATTTCTTGACATTTTCATCTCTTCTGCATAAGGAATGGAAGATGGATGTTTTCCTAGGGAGACTTTTGCATGGCAGCCACAGCTGTAGCCCTCGGAGGGACATAACTGGCCTTCACAGCTGTCACCAGATGAATAGAGATGGTGTTCATTACACCCTCTCCACATTAAGAAGTCATCTTTCTGGTGAAAAGCTTTAAACATTCTAATTTAGAGAACCTGTTTCTATGTGTTTAGGCATTTGTTTTGATAAACTACAGAATGAGGGCCAGATGCCAGCTGGCTTTAATCAGCGTAATCCTACTGGAGGTTCAGTGGCCCAGACAGGGAACTGGCTGTGGTGAGAATATAAATAAAGAATGATCAAAGGTGGAGATACGCCAAATTAAAGTGCATTTGTCTTGTCTTTTACCCTGCCAACTGTCCAGTCTGTCTGTTAGTGTTGAGTAGAGAAGTCAGCAGTTCTAAATACTTGGCCTCAGTGTTTCTTTTATTTTTGTTCTCTTTGCAGGGAGAGGAACAAACATCTCAAAGATGAACGTGACATATTTTTACAGGTAAATGACTATTATTTTCAAACCCAGTGTTGAGCAAACACATATCAGAACAGCCTCAAAAGAAGGGGATCAGAAGGCAGTGCAGGGGACAGACTCTTGTGCTACTTAAATCTTACCCCTTTCTTAATTTATATAATCTTTTTCTCACTTGAGAATAAGATTTTTAAATTTGCTGAACATTTTTAAGAACTACATTTTTAGAATTATAAAGCTGGAGCTACCTTGAAGGAGTTGAATGTATTTTATAATAAGCTAAGGATGCCATCATGAGAGGACAAAATAACCTAAAAATTGAATAATTGGATTGTATTAATCTGTTCAGTCAAGAGTAGCTAATATCTTGAAATGTTTATACAACAGTACAATATCTGAGTAGCTGAATCATTATCTGAATAGTTACTGGTACTGAGTAAGAGCAGATCACATTAGCTTTTTATCCAGTGTCAGAGAATGGGCCGCTAAGAAGTTCCAGAAGTATGCTGGCCTAAGGAGACTAAGGCCACTTAGTTTCCATTTTTTTGTGTTCTTATTCCTACAAGAAGCTGCTAGTGTAAATCACCATTTATCTACTGACTTCTTTTCATGACATTGTGCTATTTTATTGTGATTCACTTAATTTACAAAGAAGATGAATTCTTGCAGGATCTGGAGTTTCCGTGTTCTGATTCTTTATCAATCAGGGTTTTGAAGCATTTATACCTCTAGGATTTTTCCTCATTTTTTTCTTTCATATTCATTGCATTATTTAAGCATTAGGAATGAAGGCAGTTAACCATAGTGAACAACAGGAGTAAATTAGTAAGAAGTATTCTGTATTTCTGCAGAAATGCAAAACAAGTGTTCCAAAAGCCAGCTGGAAGCAAAGATCAGGGTCTGTCATTGGGAAATACATAGAGGGCAAGATACTGCCTCTCAGGTAAGAACTTTTTTTCATATGTTCCCTATTTGAGTACAATGAAGCTTATAGAAAGATGATGTGGAGTGTTTTCTTTCTGATAACTTTGGACTTCTCAAAGCATGTATTTCTAAAGTGTCTGTCGCTATAAGATTACTGTGCTCTTTAAGAAATTTGGAAATAAACAGGCAAATTTTCATGTAAAACAAGTGTACTGTTTGCAAAGGCAAGAGACTTCCCCATTGTGGATGGGTATATACTGCGAGGCACAAAAGCATGCCCATTACCCTATGTTGATGTGGTACCATGTCCTTGGTAACTCCCTGAAAGAGTATACCTCCTCCCCCCTCATTGTAGAGGACAGCAGTCCTGTTGTAAAGTATGGGATGTGGAACTAGTAAAACCTGGAGAATTTAATTCTAACCTGTGTGGTTGTAAACTTGAAATCAACAGGAACAAGATGGTAATCTCAGTGAAACACTAGCATGTTTCCTTTGGGACAATGGGAGCTGGAAAGACTAGGATTTCACTTTGAAATAGCAGCTAAGACAATGTCCCTGCAGGCACAGGGTCATGAAGTGTAAGGAGGGAAAACTTTCAGAGACACAGTTTATTAAGTTCAGTACTGAGGAGTGGAGCATAATTGGCAAAAGCAATTATGGCACAAAAATCGTAGAAAAATTTAGGTGGGAAGGACCTCTGATGTCTCTAGTCCAATCTTCTGCTCAAACAGGGATAACTCCAAAACTATATAAGATTGCTGACAGAGGGCCTTGTTTGGTTGATTTTTTGAACATCTGGATGGAGGTCCCACAGCCTCTTTGGGCACCTGTTCCCTTGCTGCACCAGTCTTACGAAGAAATTTTGTTCCCTGTATCAAGTCAGCGTTTCTCTTATTGCAGCTTGCATCTCTGGTCATTGCACACATCTGAGAAGACTCTGGATCTGTTTTGTCTACACTCCCCCTTCTGTTGAATCCCCACTTAGCCTTTTTTGATCCATAGTAAAAAAAACCCATCTCCCTCCTACCTGCTAAAGAGAGAATTAGATTACACATAGATAGGGTCTGGGTTGGGGGGTTGTTTTATTCTTCCAGAATAGAGTAAGGAGGGGAGTAGGAAATCACACTAGAGAAATTTACTTTAGCTGTTCCATGAGGTTAGAAATGAGGCTAATCTTATGTTTTGTATTCTGGTTCAGGTTTTCACTGTAAGTTATTAGCTTTCCACATGATGTTTATAATTTATCAAGCACACTATATATGTATACAACATGTAGGAATCCAGGTCCAATAGATTTTTTGTGACATACCTCCTTTTTTTCTCTGTCTAGCAATTCATTTGAAGAAGAAGATGTTTTCAATAACTCAAAAGGAAGGAATTCTGCTGGACTGAATGGAATTCTCTCTGTAGAGCCTGATACTGCAGCGACTGGAGGAGTGTCTAAAGCGTCGCGTCTCCAAAGAATAATATCAATTGAGGAAGATCACCTACCCCAGCTTCTTGACAGGCTAGCTGAGAAGCAGCTGAACGCATGGACTGAAGAAGATGAGAATGCTTCTTCGGAGGAGGAAATGGTGAAGAAAAATGCAGAGCAATCGATGGAACACTCACCATCATCCTCTAGAGAGCAGCCTGTAGGGAAGGAAACACTGTCAAATGTAAGGGGGCAAAGGAGACCTCACCTTTAGAATTGTGTGCAGTTCTGGGCCCCACAATTTAAGAAGGGTAGGAAGATACTTGAATGCGTCCAAAGGAGGGCAACAGAGCTGGTGGAAGGGCTGGAAGGCATGGGCTGTGAGGGGTGGCCGAGGGC
>Ga0181612_152661_pt1 | contig 20969 bp, 13 predicted proteins | sample HoacroProtozoa21_FD_119630 | JGI IMG/M metagenome (GOLD analysis project Ga0181612, IMG submission 119630) | Hoatzin crop microbial communities from Cojedes, Venezuel. Combined Assembly of Gp0051906, Gp0051904, Gp0051908
CCTTCAGGTACTGAAAGGCTGCTCTAAGGTCTCCCCCCAGCCTTCTCTTCTCCAGGCTGAACAACCCCAACTCTCTCAGCCTTTCCTCAAAGGAGAGGTGTTCCAGCCCTCGGATCATTTTTGTGGCCTCCTCTGGACTCCCTCCAACAGTTCCATGTCCTTCTTGTGCTGGGGGCTCCAGAGCTGAACACAGTACTACAGGTGAGTTCTCACTAGAGCGGAGTAGAGTGGTAGAATCTCCTCCCTTGACCTGCTGCCCATGCTTCTTTTGATGCAGCCCAGGATACGGTTGGCATTCTGGGGTGCGAGCACACATTGCTGGCTCATTGGTGGTTCATGGCCAGCTTGTCCTTTCATCCTAAACCAGCTTTTATTCTTTCTTCCTTCAGCTTTGCAATTACCAGTTCAACATTTATGGATAAGGATCTTTGAAAATAACACCACTTCAGAAAGAAAGAGGGTATATTTAGATTAGATATAAGGAAGAAATTCTTTAATATGGGGGTGGTGAGGCACTGGAACAGGTTGCCCAGAGAAGCTGTGGATGCCCCCTCCCTGGCAGTGTTCAAGGCCAGGTTGGACGGGGCTTCGAGCAACCTGTCTAGTGGAAGGTGACCCTGCCTATGGCAGGGGGTTGGAACTACGTGATCTATAAGGTCCCTTCTAACCCAAACTATTCTACGATTCTATGATTTAACACATGGTTCCTTTCTGAACCTGTTTCTCTGATGTTACTACCTTTTAAGAAAAATTCAGAAGAATGCAAAAACCCTATGCTTCCTCATCAGAAAATCCTCTCAGGAGGGAAGGAAATCCATCTCCAGCATTGCACACTGAGTATGCCTGTTCCCACTGAGAGGCGGAATAGCCTGGTGGACTGGACTGGGGCTGCTGGCTAAAACTATGACACTGAACCCAAGCATTGGAAAACAAATCCAAGTTCATGCTAAGGCATCTAAACAAGGTGATATCTCCTCTCTGGTGTTGTCTTCACTTGCCCTTGAGGTGTGCTGTTTGCCCTAAACCTCTCTGCAATTTTGAAAGTGATAAGGGCAGAAAACAGAGGCAATACTAGGAGCTTCAAGAGAGCAGTTGTAGATCAGCTAGCAAAGGCATGAATCAGTCAGTGCCTGTCTGCCACTAAGTGAAAAATGGATCGTATTTAGAATTATCAGAAATCTGTATGGTATTTTACCCTATCAAATGATTCATCAAAGAAATGTAAATTTGTGGATTTTAGACTAGTTTGGAAAAAGAAAGCCTTAATCTATTATGCAAGTAACGCACTGTTCTTTGTGACTACAAATTATTAGGTATAGGTGCATGTTGAGGGTACCACTGGACATGTGTAGTCCTCGCTTCTTTAAATTAGCTTCTCATGAAGGGCTAAAGTCAGTGTGAACTAGAGGTACGAAAATCCATTCTCAAACAGATTTTACATACACCCATGTTTATTTCCCCTAAAGTACAACTAGTCTTGCAGTTTTTTATTGAATAATCTAACAGGAGTTAGGAAAGAGAGATTGTGATGAAAACAAAGGTGATGTAACTCAGAATAAAATTCTAACACCTTAGGAAGTAAGCGCCTGACAGTCATGCTGGACCACAGTGGCTTATGCTGTCCATGACTACTGCAATATTACTTTGTGCTTCTCCTCCCATCATTTTGGTTACATCCAGCTATTAGGTTCTTGTTATACAGTTAGATGGTAAACTTTGAGACAGTGGGTTTTGTTCCCTGAAAATACAGTGTTTGTACAGGGTACAGCAAACACATGAAGAGGGTGTCCAGGCCTAAGGCATACCTCACATGTTTTGTCATAGTCAAAAATCTTTTTGGGTTTGAGTGGCGTTACATCGACCTGAGTCTTGTTTTTGTCTGCCTACACTCAAACATTCAGAAGGCCTTTCAGAATTCTGAGGCTGAAGGAAAAATAATAAAACTTGGAAAATCAATATATTTCCTTGTTTCTTTTATTATTTGCCTTCTGCAGGGCTCATATTTTCCAAGTGCATTTCCATGATAAATCTGCAAAGTGGCTACAGGTGGAATAAAATAGAAATTCTCCTGTGCTTTTGCTTTACATCCATCACTGAGGGTACTGAAGGAATGTCAACTATTACAAAATTTATGATTCTTATCATAAGGATTTGCAATAGGTCAGCTCTTTTCTTTCATCTAAAACTCAAAACACCAGTATTATTTCCATGTATTTATGTTGCCCCTTCAATATCTTATATTTATCTGAGTGAGTCATAATTGTCTTCTTTAAATTAATCTGAAATAAAAATTACACTGGTAGAACTGGTGGGTGCACTTGACAATGCTGCCCCCCACAGCTCCTCTGCCTTTTTCTGCAGACTGAGGAAACAACCGAGCTGCAGAAGTCCCAAATGTGCTCTTCCTTTAGCTGAATTAAGTCTCCTGTCTCCCTCTCAAATTCAAGGCTGCATAAGAGGAGCAGATAAATCAAGAGTGGTGCTATGGCATTTAGCCATCCATCGGCACTATAAACCACTGCTTGCCTACCTAGTTAAAAAAGTTAACTACTTACATTCCTACCACCCTCCAGTCAAGGTTGCCCTCCTCTGAATCCTTAGTGAATTTCAGACTAAAACATTACAACTTGTGGTAAGTAGAGTTCAGCGTGGTACAAGGCTTATATATTATTAATTACTTCTGAGGACCTTGGACCAGACCTCAGCACTGCAGTGCCAAGTAACCAGCAGTGTCACTTGCCACATCTATGCACTCCAGATATTGCACTATCTACATTCACACCATCACTGGGTGAGGTGTCCTACAGAACAGGTGTCTGCCACATCTCTCAACAGGAATCTCTATGTCGTCTACTCTCTTAATATTATTCATGTTGATTTTCATTTTCTTAGCAAAGGACAGATACAAGATATGAAAACATTTTAAGAATAATTTTTAGAGTAATTAAGTGCCTTATTAGCAAAAGTTATTTGCTTCTCTGTCTCAGATGTACTGATGATTTCACTTCAGGTTATTTAGTATTATTTGACTGCACAAGTGTTTTGCTTGTGCCTGAAAACTCAGTGGTATGTGCTGTTTTACAAGGGTGGCCTGTCTCCCAGAGAAAGTCTGTCTTAGGTAATGAAGAGTAAATTAATGTCGAAATATGATTTCCTTCCATGAGGCAGACACTCCATACCAACCTCTTCAGTCACTGGTATTGCTACAATCTAATGACTGGTGTGTTGCTGCTATTCCAGTTCCTGTGATCTTGTGTTTTGGTGAGCATGGGAAAAGCAGTGTAGAATTTCGGATGACTTCTGCTGCCAGGGAACACATTCACAGATAGACGGTGGACTGGTGCAAGGAAGGCTACCTTTGCATTTGGTTTGACCTCTGCAAAACCTCCAGATACACAGCCAAAGTACAGAACAAATTGCTTACAGCTGTATGTTTCAGGAGAAAGAAGTTTACTAGCAATCCTTTATTTTCCTTAAGGAAGTTGTTTGTTAGTCTACTTCTATGCACTGAGTAAGATCTCACTCATTTTGTGCAGGTCTTGAACAATAAAATCTCTGCTAATATGCACCACGTGACTTCAGAAAACCTAAAAAGGAGTTAACAATTATCTTGATTCCATAAAAGAAATAATTTGCCCAGACAACATTCTGAAAGTGAACTTTATGTAGAGAGAAAGATACCAAGTATATACTAGCCTGCGATAGCACTCTCTCTTTGTCTCTCTTTCCTTTCCCTCTCCGTCTTCTCTCTCCCCTCCCCCTTTTTTAAAGCTTGTTAATTCAGATCAATCTTTCAGTGGTGATATTGCCTTTGGGTTACATGCCAACCTATGGAATTATATGTTTGAACACAGGGCCAAACTAGCAGCTATTCCCCTGCCACTAAAGGTGAAAAGGTTTCCAGTAAATCAGGTTACTTTTCCACAGGGTAAGCGGTGTTAAATATAGTCACTATGGGTACTTCATCAATATGATTAACCTATTGGCATTATAGTTATCAAATTACAGTATAAGAAGTCATAAAGTTAAAAATAAATCTGTTTTCCATTGAGAAAATCTATTTAGGTGGAGACTGCTATATTAAAAGCTTACCAAGTATATACAACAGCATCATGGTTCATGGGGAATCATTACCGCAATGGAGATTTTAAAAATTAAACTTGCAGGCATGTCTTACGGATAAGTGAAAAGCTCTCAAGAGATTCAAGGTACACACCATATAGGGCCGTCATCTTATTAGTGTTTTGCTACTAACCCTATTAGAAGTCTCCAAGATGAGAAAGATTACAGCATGTGGATTGTAGAGATATTTTGTAGACACTTTGCAACTCACCAGAAAATGTTCACCTTGGGATCTTGGTCCCAATAGCTGAGTTAAATGGCTGCCCTAATTCCACCACCATGGCTGCAGCAGTCTCTTAATGTACCATAAATCCAGTCAAGTACTTTGACCTCTTTATTCATTGTCACTATAGCTCCTGAAATAGTCCATTCTAGCAAAGGGCCCGCAGGAGTTTAGTTCTTTTGACAAATGTGGGAGGATGGCAAGTTGGTTTCCTGCAAAATGTGGCTGTGCTGTTACTGCAGAGAAAATAGAAGCAGTGAGGAGAAACTGGAACACTAATGCATGTTAAATGGAATGGTCGTTATTTCTTACTACATGCAAATTACTCATATGGTTTAATCAACTACATCACAATGCATTAAGTGGTTGATGCCTCTGTATCACATTCAGTGGTGATTATGGATTCCATGTTTCATTAATGGGAAGTGTTAGAATAAAAAGTGATGCAAAACAGTTACTCGGGATAAAGAAACCTGATGCTTGTAAAAATGTTTGTAAGCAAAAGACACATATTTATTGCAGGTCCCTTCAGATTCTACTCAGTAGGTTGTTTAAGTCAGCTTTAAAGATAGCTCACACTTTTTCAAGGAAATGTGGCTTTTGGCAGTGGTATGTAGAATCTTCCAATAAAACACTTCTCAGACAATGGAGAAACTTGAAATCGCCTTGGCAATCAGAGTACTCTTATTAAATTAATCGTACCGTTGTAACAAGTAGAGGAAGCTGAGGGGTCCTAGCAGGACCTGATTTCATACAAAAAGTTATTGCTTAAACAGGTGTGAAATCTTGTGTATGTGGTCCTGCAATTTTTATGGCTACTAAACAGGCCAAATTCAGCAACAAAAACCTAAATGTATGGAGAGATTAAACTGTTTCAGTCCCTTCAGAAATGTTGCACTGCATGATGACAATTCATATCTAGAGGATGTAATAAAAATATTGCCTCTGTTACATTTAGTAAGTTCAAATTATTAATTTGAAATTTAGTAGAGTTACCTGCATGTATATGAAAGAAGAATTTTAAATATTTGTATCAAATTTTAAAATGTTATTTAAAATGTTAGGATGGATGGGGCAGGCATTAGGCAAACACTTGATGGGCTTTGCAGAAACTATCACACTAGAAACTAGTAATCATAAGGGAAACATTATCTCAGATCCCAGCCCTTGCTGAAGTTTGGATGCCTTAGGCAATGTCTACATTAACATCTAATAAAGCACAGTAGTAGCAGTTGATTCTAAGGTTTTGACATCCACACAATATGCATTGCAAGTGCTTTAGTAGCTCTATTCTTTTTTCTTTGAATTTCCCCCTTTTTTCCCAGCATTTTGGGGAACATCTAGCCATTGACAAGACAGAAGTCCAAAAATGAATATAAGAAAGATTATGGAAAATCAAAGTTAATAAATGTGTTTCTAGAAACATTATTAAAAATTGTTATTATTGTGTCAGCAAGACCACCAAGAATACTGTGTTTAGTTGTCATCCCTGTCTGAAACAAATGAGCTCAGCCTAGAAGATGCGCGGGGAAGGATCACCATGTCACTGGGAGAATGGAGATTCCCGCTTATGGAAAGCAACTAAAAGAGCCAACTATGTTTAGCCAGGGAAAACAAAGATGAGCAGGGAAATGATTGTCTCTGTAATGGATCAGAAAGGTAAACACTAGCAGGGGAACAGTTCCTTAAGCTTAAGGACAATGTTGACACAGAACCAGTGGGCATATCCTGCCTGTGAATACATTTACAACAGAAATTAGCAGGTGGCATAGCCATCAGAAGAGTGAGGCTCTGAAATAGATTTTTGTCAAAGTAATGGGTACAAAGAGTCAAACTTTTTTTGGTGTCCACCTTCATGTTCTCATGGCACAATGTGAGACTGGATGATGCCAGTACCTGAAAGGTAGGTGCTGCAGGTAGTCACCTGCAGTACCATGCAGCTCTGGTACAGAGGTGCCTCCTCAGTTCTGTGCAATCCCGAATGATAGCTTTTAGAGAGAAAACACTAGATAAAATCCATCTGATTTCACTGGGCATGCTGCTGTGACCCTTTTATTATCTCAAGACTGGTGTGAGGAAGGCTGATTTGCCTGGTGTTTGCACTGAACCCAGGATTTGACCCTTGTTTCATGGCTTGTTTCCTACCAATTGCACTGATGTTAGTCCTTCCTGAGGTACTGCATTCTGCAAGTGAACCCCTGATCTGAACTGTGCAGTGCTATTGCATTCTGCTGTTAGTAAAAGGGGATAATTTGGCATTTGGGTGGACTCAGTAGCAGTTGTGAGAAAAATATTGTTAACTTTTACATGTCAAATTTTATGACATGTGATTAGCTTTTTGTCGTGTTATATACAACAGAGAGAAGAAATAATTATGGGCAAAAGAAATTTGAAAAAGATGAATTGTGAATGTATAGCACACTAGATTAACAAATATTACCTGAAATCCATTATCCGATTAATCTTCTTGGGGCAACAAGAGAATAATTGTCAATGTCTTCATAAGCTAGGGGCAAAATACCATATTTTATATTTTATGACACAGATTATATATATTAGTGCTGAAGGGTCCAATAAAGATTTCTACTACACAGTCTGTAGTTTTTAACCATGATTATGCTTTTAGGTGCTATAGTATTTTATGGAACAACTAAATACAGATGGAAAAAGTAATAATGCTATGGTATTTTAGCTCTGCAGAAAGGTTGGTCCTGCCTCTACTTATGCAGTCAGGTCAAGGAGCCTAGCCTTGTTATAGCAAGCAGAGCCAAAGCCACGAGATGCATCAGAGCTGTTCAAAAAGACTTCTCAGCACATCAGTGTGCTTTGTCACTCATACACACAACTGCCAGGGAATGCTCCATCTGGGTCAGCACGATTCTCTGCTTTCATAAAACATGTATTCTCAGATAATGGCAAAACAGGTGGATGTGCTCCAGCTATTCAGCAGCTGTCCAGTGCTCTCCTGTAGCCTGGGCTGGGAAATAGCCAAAAGAAAGAAGGACCTGGTCCTTTCTCAGCAGTGAGATCCATCTGAAAAATTAGTAACTAGAGTAACAACTCTTTTTCCTTTTTAGTAGTGTTTTTTTATACAGAAGAAAAATTTCTGAATAATTTTGTGATGAACTACATCTTATTTGTGTTATAAAAATTTTAGGGAGTAAAATTATTTTTAATAACCTTTGACACAAACAAATTTCTAGTGTATAGTGCAAGGGTGTCTGCATGCATCTGATAGCATGAAAAATATAGTTTGTAAATCTGTGGAACTCCTTGCCGCAGGATGGTGTGTATGCTGCATGGATATGTTCAACAACAGAGCAAACAAGCTGGCATGGAAAATAAATCCACCAAATATTTCCAAACCAGTAAAAGATTCTGATATTTAGCACGCCTCAAACCTTTGGATTTGGGAAGGTAAACTAGGAAATGTGTGGGAGAGGAATGGATGAGTACCACACATGCTAGCCCTACTTTTGCATTCTTCCCCAGCAACGTGAGTGCAAATGTTAGTGAAGTGAGTTCAGACCTAAGCATGACAAGGTTTTTGACATGGGCCCCACCCTTTAAGGAATTAAAAATTTTATGTTCAAATAGAAGCCTATATAGTGAAAAAAACAGATAAGAATTATATACATTGCACGCTCTGGCACTGAGATCCACGTTGTGTGAAAGTGGGGAAAAAAAGGGGCTCATTTGAAAAAAAACAGGGGAGAGGAGAGTGGGTGTTGGGGGAAAAGAATGGGAAGAGTTATCGTTTCTTTCCTGAAACTGAGGAAGTCTCAGCAGATAAGCTACAAATGACCTACAAACAAGTTGTGCTGGTGACAATACGTAAAGCAGCGTTAGTTTATATGCACTAAGGACTCATTCAGCTCTGCCTTACAGACTTAGGCTTTACAAGGGTTGGCTGGATTTTGAGGGTAGATGACTGACAGCAATATCAGCAGATTTTTTTTTTCAGGTCTCTGTTAACTAGATGAAGAGCGAGTAGGTTGGTGTGCCTCCACTTCTTAATTGTGCAGGGCTAGAAAACCTTGAAGCTCAGTGTCGTCAGAATGAAGCACCCAGATATACAGGAACTTTACAGGCGTGTCTGAATTCTGCAGGACTCTTGAATAAGCTTGTTCTAACCTAGTAGATCTTTTTTGCCTTAAGCCATATTAATTCCACGTTTGCAGTGGCATGAGGGTCTGTAGAGGGCTCTTGAAATGAGGACAAAATGACAAGCAGCTTAAAGAAACTAAAATTAGTTTTGATTTGGGCTCTGAGTGAGAGTTGAGGTCAAGTTTCTGAAATATTTTTCCCAATGGTTGTTAACCATGTGACAAAAACCAAAACCAAAACCAGTATATTCATTTTGCTAAATTTCATGTGATAATTGCTCGCTTAGAAATAGCCAGGTAAGGTCAAATGGTGGTTGAGTAATGTCTTCTTCCTCACCTACATAGCCTACTAGCTTCATTTTTTTCTTATCTTACCTTAGGTCAGAGCAGAGAGCAAAGCCCAAAGAAAAAGAATTCCATCCAAAATCCACGCTGCCTCCAGAAAGCCATTTGTGGAAAGTAAATGGCAAACCAATCAAAATGTCTCATCAGCAAAATTAGTATTTATGAAATTAGTGATGAAGCAGAACTGGCAGAGTGATTGCATTATAAACACTCAAAATGCAGGGGGAGGGAACAGAGATTTTGCTCATTTTCCCTCCCACTGCTAAAGCACTGTATTTAATTGACTTACAATTTTTCCCCTAATATATTTCTTTATGAAACCTGCCTTGAGCAACGGATACATGATTGTTCACCGAGGGTTGTGCCTCATTTGTTCCTGTAGATTGTGCCTAATTAACGCTAACTTGTCTGTACATAAAAAGTACAATAGGCTGTCCTTTCCAATTTAATTCCGACAGTTTAATCGAATCTGTATTCTTTCAAAAATAATTAGATCATTTACACTTCATTAACATGTAATGTAATGTTGAGGCATTCATCATAATGATTTCTTATTTTTCTTGTGCAATATTATCTCCTCTAATGAAACTGTTAACACCATGCATGTCTTAATTAGCTTTATCATATCACTGACAATTTCGGGGAGAGCTACATTTTTGCAAATGAAATCAAATTCATTCAATAAGTATATCTGAAGAAGAATATGCTCTATTAATACAAAAATATTAGAAACAGGCTTACCTTTGTACACCATCTAGCAGTTTCTAGAGTAATTCTCTTTCCATCTCTGTCTCTCAACAATGAGATGTCTAATGTTGATGGATCACTTTTGTCCTTCCTTATCCTAAACAAAGTGACGATAGGCTTCTCTCAAATGTATTAAGCCATCATAGAAAACACTGATAATAAGCATACAGAGACTGTAACACACCTCCCACTTCATAACCGAATCCCTTTGATTTTGGGAGGAGTTCCTGTGCAGATCTTGGCATCTCACATCCAAATGCCTCCAAAAGCGTTGTTTGTGGATTAAAGCTGTGAAGGAATTCTCTGAGGATCTGTTCACTGTGTTCATGTTTGTAAACCTTGGCCAAAAAGATCGGTCTAATCCTGCATACTGCTAAGAAGCCACCACTCCCGTGGGCCTGGAAACCTCCGTGTTAGCATACATCTTTCAACAAGTATTTACATGACATTCACATTCTGACAACATTCTTATGACTGAGGATATGTTTGTAGACGTTAATAGAAAACAAATTGCCATGAAGCATCGCCTGGAAGATACTGAGCTTCAAAGCAAAGCCAGTGACAGTGTTGTGCTCAGTATTCTGTAGGAAGCATTCAACACCTGCCTGGATTGAGCTTTAAACTAGCTGAAGGTCCTAAAATGTTTTAGAGACAGATAAGCTTCTTTCCCTCAGCTCTTGCAGTTTTGCCAACGCAAGGCGTGTGCCATATTCCTGTCTACTGCAGCTGAATGAATTTGTGAAGAAAAACAAAAATTGCAGGCGATTGTTAGAATAAAATAAACAGATTTGTTGCTATCAATATTCATGACCTCTTTAATTTTGTTCTGCATGAATACTTCCACAAACAATTATTTATTCAAATAATTTGTCCTGAGTGTGAAAAATCTGGAAAGTACGTGAGTAAAGACTGTGCAAACTTTGGAGGAATCTTTCTGAAATCCATGTGACCAAGCACATCTTATGTCCAAAAGCAGCCAGTGGCAAGTAGTAACCAAGACAGAGTTGACACCTATGGTTCACAAACAAACCATAGATGGGAACATCAGGAAACACTTTTTGTTAAATAATTTTGAAGAAGGAACAATTCTGTAAATATAAGAGTCCATCTGAAAACAATTTATAAGCAATCTACAAGGCTCAATTAATCAAACTATTTGCTATACGTAGATTCACGAGCACTAACTACTTCTACTCACTTAGCAAAACTGAAGCAGAGATAATTGTATTCATTTCTCTTTATTTATGTACTGTCAAAGGTTGTTGTACAAAGTTTGTTGGACCATTACTGATAAAATTGATAATGATAGTATCTTTGAGTCCCAGAGGTCTCATCAGCCTTTTAAAAGAAAATGCTGCAGATCCTAACTAATAAATTTTAATACACCTTGTTAAAATCCACAGAGATAATATAGATCAAAAGTTGAATCCTGACCCTTTTCTGCTAACCCTCAATAGCTTTGATTCCCCTAGTCCTATTTTACATTTTGAGGAATTATAGTATGTACTGAACCCTTATATAGTATCATTGATTTTTTGAACCTTTCTTGCTAATGTTATGACTGTTGATTTTCAGTTTTCTTGATGTTTTTTTACAAATAGTAGCGTGACTTCTCCAGGGCTTATTAATGCAGCAGCAGAACATGATGGAAACAGTTTTTAGCCTACTTTTTCCAACTTTAAGTGTATAAATAAAATTTTCTAGAAAAAGGAAATTAATCATTACAAAATAGCAAATACTACATTTAGGGTTTTGTTTATGAGTTAGATTTTTTTTCCTTTCCCTGAGAAGCTTGAGAATGAGGAGTTTTAAGAAGACTGAGGAAAAAACTGAGTGAAGTGGGCTATCTGCTGCTGTCTTCAAGAGAACCGTAATGTTACCAGAAGTGCTCCAGTGTTTCCTTTTTTTTTAAGTTGTTGCCATTTTTTTTGATTTATCACTTTAAAGTATCTTGAACTGTTAATATCAATTGTTATTTCTTTTGTTAGTTTTGCATGATAAGCCATCTTTATAAAGTTTGGTTTAATTTGTTTCATTTTATCATATTCTTATGGAAGGATTGATCAAAATCAGCAATTCTAAGAATTTACAGAAAATTAAGCATGCTCTGCGAGAGGAAGAGCAACCTGGTCTAGTGGAAGATGTCCCCGCTCATGGCAAGGAAGTTGGAACTAAATGATCTTTAAGGTCCGTTCTGACCCTCACCATTCTATGATTTTGTGATTCTATGATCAGCCCTCGCGCCACCTGCCATGCGTGCTGTCTGTGCAGCCTCCTTCCCCCTATCTGTTCCCACCACCTTGCCTTAGTTAGCTGTAAAAATGGTTAAACCTGATTTTCAGCCTTACTTTTAGAAATATCATGTGGACCAGGTTGTCAAAAGTCAGTGCTGAAAAGATGTAATGTACTTAAGGGTATTTCTAAGGCAACTTCTGCACCACAGTGGTTGCTGTTATCTTCTTCTGCTGTAATCATGCCACGGGAGCTGGCCTCAGGAGAGAAACTGTACAGCTATAATCAGATGGATAAATTCAGAAGTATACTGTTATCTTTTTCTGCTTGTCCATAAGAGCAACAAAGCAGCATGTCTTGCATCCCCGCATACTCTATTTGCTTGTACAATAATTTCTCCTACACATGCATATGTGAAGTGCCCCAGGTGACACATTTCTGTACAGGCTAATTGTATGTTCTGGCAGCACTACGAGAATGCAACACACTGGAATAAAATGTTGTATACTCTAGTATATATAATAATCGCTGATCTTGATAGGGCTGGTTAGATGTATGGGCGCCTTGAGAGGCACAGGTGAGCATTTAGTCTACATTTCTGTGTGGTGTGGTTGTCTTAAAACTCTCCTTGCTAACAGAGGAGCTCTGTTAAACAAATATCCATCAGTACAAAGCCTTCTGATAGAAAAAAATCCAGTTCTTGTTTCCTAGTGCCTAAAACACCCACGTGTATGAACTCATCTGCTGAAGTCAGTGGAGGCCACGAGGTGGTTTAAGTCGTATGTTTGCAGGGATGTTTACTGTACAGGGGCTAACCAAAGTTTAACGATCAAAATGAAATGATTGGCACCTGGAAGACTTGGTCCAAAATTATAGAGCTTGTTTTCCAGTTGTGGCAGGCACAACATCTGCAGCAGCGCAGACTAGATCATCGAGAGGACAACACAGAGACAGCTGTAGGTACATGACAGCATTGCACCCGTGTTTTATATGCATTCAACAGAAGTGACCATATTTTCTTGTTTGTAGAAGACTGCCATTTGCTTCCCTACTGCCACAGAGCACTAGGGGACTGCTGAACCTAGCAGACACTGGGACGGACATTCAAAAGTCTGTGAGTGGTTTCAGCAAAGCAACTGCTCTGCTAAAGAAAAAGAGGATATTCCTGGTCATGGGAGCAATGAACAGGAAGAAAGGCAGCCAAAGGTAATGGGACACAAGAAAACACAGTTTAAGGCATTTAGGGCATGAAGTGGAAGATGAGTTTTTATGGAATGAGGAGTCTAGTAGTATTTTTCTCTTTCATCTTCTAAAAGTTGGCTTATTTGAAACAGTGCTTGCTCCTGATCTTGAAGGCAACTGTATAAAAAAATGTTGCTGTCATGAATTTTCTGGTTGCCTTGGCTTTTCTCATTTTTTGGGCTGTTTTGGGTCCACTCGTGCTGTAGAACAGAAGGAGAAAAAAATGAACACTCTACTAGCCTTAGCTACTTACATGATGAGGCTAGGCTAAAGTGAACAGGGAACATGGCAATGAAATAATTTAGTTCACACAAAACAGGAAAGGCCTTGTGACAGGGCCTGGAGAATTATGACATTTCAATTCTATATTGGGTTTATTGACACAGAAACTAGAAGAATTAACTCAAAAAAAAAAGAAAACCAGAACCAAAACCCAGAGAAAATGCAGAATACTGAACAATAGAAATAAAAGAGCTTGTAAATGCTTCTCTTCCTCCTGCAAAATGTCCTTACAGACTGGTCCTTTCCTTTACATTTGCTGTTGACAACTCTGTGGCTGGCTTGCAAGCTTCCCACATTCCCACTGTATAGGAAGCTATTTAGGACACGTCCTACTCCCACCCTGGAGGCCTGGCTGAGTGATCGCTCCTTTCTCTTTGCAGTAGCCTCCAAACTGGTGTGCTTGCCACTTGCTGTCCCTCTCCACCCTGTCTCCTTCTCATGGAAGCTTTTCTGACCTGGTGCTGGGGGTGGAGGGGAAGAGCCTGGCGTGGGAGGGGTGTCCAAGTAGAAGGAACAGTTGGTGAGCAATAGAGGTACCTTCCATTGCAAACATCGTTTGGGCAGGCAGGGAGTGGCTAGGATGGAGGCAAGGACACTAGTCTTCTCAGTTTCTTCCCACTTCCACTGGTCATTTCAATACGCTTTCACCTGACTACAAGCAGCTAGGAAGAACTGTAAGGAGATACTGCTATGCAGCACACAAACTTCATTCAGAGCCCTTCTGCAGGCACAAGGCAGTGAACAGCTCTGCTTGCACCAGAAGTTCATGACAAAACAGGAAAGTATTTGTGCAAATATGATTATTGCATATATTATTGCATATGCTTTCATATAATAAGCCCAGAGAATGTAATGGAAAAAAGACAATAGGAAGCATTTGGATCAGCTAGAAGAAGAGATTATTCACGGCATTTAGAAGAAGAGAATGATTCTGAGACAAGACAGAGCTGTCATTAGAAAAGGTCTGTAGGAAGAAAGAGAAGACCAGAGAATGGAAGTTCAAATGTTCTCACCTAAAGTGTGAAGAAGAGGGCAATCAGCAAGATTCCAGAGAAGAGATGTGGACCATGACAAAACAAAATATTTACTTAAAACAAAAAGGAACACAAATGCTGTCAGAGATCAGGAGATATTGCACTCTGCTCCTGTTCTGTATACCTGGAGAGAAATGCCCATGTTCTTGCAGCCTATCTGGGTGTTTTTGGATTATCACTGATTATTCATCTCTCAGCAGTAATCAAAGAATCTGAGCAACAAAACTGACTACAAAATCCATAAATCTCTGTGTAATCTCAGAATAACTGCTGCAATGGGATTATGCCAAGAGTCAGTGAATAACTGTAGACAGGAAGAAGCAAAGAATTTACTGATTGATTTCTTCCTCCTGACATGCGAATTGGCCTTTTAAGCAGGAACCAGTATCTTTACAAGACTTTGGTCTTCAGCTGCTTTCTCTTAGCCTCATGTCAAGCAACTTTCGGTATTATTAACATATATAAATAGATAGATACCTGTGTTTTATTGTCACCCTTCTGTGAAAACACAGTAGTAAAGAACATCACTGAGGCATAAAGAGTTGACTCTGGACAAATAACTCCGTTGGCTCAGATTCTACCTAAAGTTTTATGGAAGCTTGGGTGGGTTCAGTAGTCTGGTGAGCTGGGTATCAAGCTTTGCCACTGCCCAAAATGTTCCATTCCCTTCCTCTGTTTATATCCTCTCTCCCTCATGTTCTCCTGCTGTTTAACTTGTAGCAGCACTAGGGCCCATGGGACCTCTCAAAGAGTCAATTAAACAGACTCACCTGGTGGAAAACCAACCCAGCTGCACAGCTTTTTCTCATGAAATAATCTATTGAGCACCACCAGAAGGTAGGAGGAAAGGAAGGGCAAGAGTAGGAGCAGAGATAAGACGGAGACGCTAAAGGCAGGGGAGAGGGGACCAAGCAAGACCTTCGCCTTTTCGATGGTGGGGAATTACTAGACTGGCTGATCTGCCCAGGGAACTGCAGGCCTAGCAGCATCTTTCTGGGGGCAAAACATCCAGTAATCACAGCTCTTAACACACTGATAAAATTTACACACTAAGTGTCTAAAATGGACTAGATATTGACTATACATATATATGGACTGTAAATGCTATGATGAGAGAAGTAAACACACTGCTTGTGTAGTCCAGATCATTTATTGCCTCTTACATAAAGACAAAATATTAAATAAATTGAACAATAATGAGAAGCAAAACCAAAAGGGAAGTCTCCCCTAAAACTCTTCTATTAACGTCAACTGTTTTGCTTTCCAAGGATTTGCAGAACCTGCTCTGCTAGCCTGTTTTCACTGTAAGCCAAGATCAGAGACCTGAGCCAAAGTTGCATTAAGACGTGAATCTTTGTTCTCTGGAGTGCTCTGTGGAACAAAATCACAATATCGTCAAGGCTTACAGTGTTCTATGAATGGGAGAACAGTCGAGAGTCTGCATTTTTACTAAGCTGGGATTAATTTAAGCTTCAGTAGTATCAAATCTTCCAATGTACAGAGCAGTAATAAAATGTATTTATCCTATTTTCTTTACTCTGTGCCAGTCTTCCCCATTCACTACTTATAATGGGACCACACACAGGACTGGAGACGCTGAAAATCTAATTGCAATCTGGATCGAGTTCAGGGTGAAGTCAAAATTCATGAAGGGTGCGGCTGAGCAGGCTTTCTCCAGCACAGTTTAACTAGAAGTTTTGCTTGAATATATACAGTGTTATTAGTGCCTACTGTTCATAAAGCTTTTATCCAGTATTTGAAGTTAGTGAGAATTTATGGCCTTTGGCAGAGTTTTTAGTATGCAAGAAAATAAAAAAGAAATCAAAGAATTGACCAGAAGTAATGAAAATTGCATATAGGTTTGCACTGTGAAGATAACAGACATGATTACATGACTTGACTATCAGTTCATTTAGAAATGATCTGTTTGAGCTTATTTTTCATGTGAGCTCATTTATCACTGAAATCATTGCTAGGACACTATTCTTTGTAATTTAAAACTTGCTCTAGAAAAGAGCAATGGTGAATAGGTTTTTAAAAGTATTTTCTTCTTGGCAGCCTCTATGTAGTGAAATTATTGATGTGAAATGATTTTTATTATATGAAGTCCTGATTTTACAAGCACTTATATCTGGACTTCACTTTATTCAGAGTTGCAGAATGACTCATGTTAGATCTCTGAGTGAAGTTAAGCATGCATGAAATGGGTCTATTCAGCTGGCCTTAAATTCCTGCTAACCTTCTGTGCCTAGTATTTTCTTCTTGGTTGGCTCCTGGCAAATATCTGTCCTGGTCACTACTTAGACCATGGAAGTCATTCTTCAGTGGTCACTAGCTTTCACCACTGAACACACACAGAGGCTTGTGTCAAATGGAAGTTGTATGAATATGAACTGGGTTGCTTAAAACCCCAGTGAGATGATGAATGATGCACATTACATGCCTGTATGGCATATTGGCTAGGTCCTTTCAAATCCTAGTCCCTGGCAATTTTTAGCAAGCCTTGTCACTTTCCTCTCACCTTTTCTGTGTCAGGGTATCGTTAAACATGTACAGTCTATTCTAGATGACGCAGATGGAACTGGGATTCCAGCTGCAAGCACTGGAGATCACTCTTGATATTCATGGCTGGCTGGTTTTGGCAGAAGCGATCCCTGCAGGACCTTGTGTCACACGGAGTAGGGCAGCAGCTGGCTGCTGCAGGGAGCATCCAGGCAAGCAGTCCTGAGTGAGCGGAAGGAGCAGGGAGAGACAGGTAGGCTAGAGAGCCCTTAGTCCATGCAGTACGAGCAGCCACTGGAAGGAACAGGTCTGGGAATCCCAAACAGGAAACAAATACTAAATTAGCTTTGTATGTCTGAAAGAGGAGAATTGCAGCTTTCTTCTAAGAATTCTGAAATATGTGTATATACCTGTGAGTATAAATACTTATCCGGATATTTCTGATCTTACAGATATTTGTGCTCTGCAATTATTTTAATATTATGCACTGAAGACTCATGAGTTTGGGACCCAGGAGGCCTGATTCTTCATCGACTTATATCCTTTTTCTAGGTGACTAGTTAATACCAGGGGAATTAGTCCCTATTTGCAACAGTCTTGGCTTAATTTCTGAAGGGTCAGAATGTGACCAGAGAAGTCAGTACACATGTAAGCCCGGAGATGTGGTGGAATCCTGATTCAAAAGATGACAGGAATCGTGTTCAATGCACTCTAGCTGTGATAGAGAAAAGTATTTACAGCTTAAGAAATGTAATGCACATAATAGCATTACATGCTATTATCACGAAAAGAAACCACAAAGCATAGGGAAAAAGCCAGCTCATTCCTTGGAACATCTGGGAAAAGGAGATGAACAGAAGGCTGATCTCCAGGAGTACACAGGAGGCAGCGATCTGCCTGCCCTCTGCTGATATCCTTCCATCTCTGTTTTTGCAGTATCAGCCTTGGTACAGTAAATGAGTAAAAGTTTTCCACTTGTCCTGAAGACTTTGAGCCCATGAGTGACCTTGAGGTTGCAGGAAGGATGAATTGGCTCTGAGACATTGGGGAAAATGTGAGGATAAAGACTCCACTTATGAGCTTGAGAGGGGAAAATCATGTTGGGCTGGAGGGAGAGCATGGTTGCTTGCTGTGCCAAAGGTAACTGAGGGAGCAGAGGGTATGGACAGATAGGATTATGTTGTTCTAGTGTGGGACCCTAGCAAGGGGGGTATAATCTTCACAACATGAAGCAACCAATAAACTGGTTTTAATCAAGTCTTCTATCAATAGCAAGTAACTGTCTGACTAAAATCTCCTCACCAAGAATTTGGAAGAAGTTGACAGCTGTGCAAATGCCAGCCACACAGCTGGTGGTTGTGGGTCCAGAAATCAGGGCATGCCAAAAACCACAGGACAATATCTTAAAACACAAGAGCAACTCTGCTATGCTGTCCTCCTCTGCCGATGGGGTTACCGTGGCCCCCAGACTGGCTGTTGTGTCTCTGCAATACTCCTTTGAATACACCTGCTCCCTGGCTACACCTCTCCGTTGCATGGCATAGACCTACCCCGGAGCCAGCCGCAGGGAACCCACAGCTGTCCGACCTCCGCTAGCCAGGTTTGCTGCCTTGCCAGGGGCTTTGCAGCACAGGCTGGCTGGAGCAGGACCCAAGGATGCCAGCTGCTGTGCTGGGAAGGAGGGAGCGTGAGCGATATGTCTCCAGAGAGCAGAGACGGGAGTTCCTGTGAGGATGGCAAGCAGCTATCGCTGGAGGGCACAGGAGTGTGTTGTACTCCTTTCCTGCTCAGGATAACCTAGGGGTCTAATTTAGACAGCTACAGCCCTGGACAGAAAGCTAAAATTCAGTGCATGAGACAGCTGAGGCTCTGCGCTAGGTGTTGAATCACTTCTATGGCATTTTTCTATATGTGCAAATTGCTAGGTTTAGCATGGGAAAAAAAAAGATTTGAAAGCTGAATAAACACCAGCACTTTGAACAAATATATGCTCTACTTTTCATTGCTGTATAGAGGCCTTTAATTTGGTTATGCTGCTGCTGCTGTTGAGTTGTGTAGATTAGATTGGCTCAAAGTTATCATAACGGCGCTCATTTCTTATATATCAGGTAGTGTAGGAAGAACTCTTTCTTTTCAAAAATAACTAAGGATGAAGGATAAAACAGACAACCTGTGTACAGATATGTTTAGCTAAAAGAAGTTGGTTATACGAGAAGTTTAGGTCTATAAAGGTAACAGAGGTCCTCAACTGTTCCCATCTGTCTCATCGCTGTCCTGTGTCAGCAGGGGGAAGTAGTAACCAAGACCTTCTGTGGCTTAGATAGTAAGTCTTTCACTAGAGTATTTTTGTCCGCCCTCTTTTCTTTCCCTCTTTGACATCAGTAAGAAGTTTTATTTATATACTGCTGTGAAATATATCTGCTACGGAAAATTACTGACAACTGCTTTGTCAATGACGCTTATGCTGCTTCCTTTTACAACATTTTTGCTAATCTGGTTTAAAATATTGCAGGTTCTGCTCAGATCTCTACTGCCTGCAAGATATTAATATTGTTCTAGTTAGACTGATTGCTGCAACAGCAGTTTTCTAAAAATTGTAGTGATGGTGGCTTCGAGGCATGCAGTGTGAGCAAGGACACCTCTTGTTCCCCATCCAGATCTCGGTCTGCGTCTCCAAACCCCGTGCCTGCTCAGAGCGGAGCTGGTTTAGCCCCACCCTCTGAGCAGTCCAGCCTTTATTTATATGAAATCTGTGGTCCAACTGGCTTCAGATGGCGTGTGTATGTGCGTGTGCCTGCCTTCTGAGTGTGTGAGACGAGCTGGGAGCATGAGCCAGGGTTGTTCCAAGTGGTTTTAATCAGCAGCCCATTAGAGGAGAATGGAAAACTTCTAACAGGGTAAGAACCGAGTAAGTAAACCTAACTTTGAGCTTGCAATCTGGACAAAACAAATGCAAACGAAAATCTTCGTAGTCTGTCAGTTTTCGGATAAATGATCATTTTTAGAGAGAAAGCTGTGCATGCTGACAGGAAGGAGGCAATTTAAAAGGACTGGAATGAAGGAAACTGTAAAAACAAAGTGGGAATTGAGAATGCAAGAGAGAAAAAAACAGCAAACGATTGTTCACGAAGTTGGTACACTCTCTTACTCTTTTCAGCCGTGGACAGGACGTGTTAAGCTTTAACCTCTTGCTTTCTTGGATGCTGTTGTCTGGCTGAGTCGTTCCTTCTGCACAGGGGGTGAAGATTTCTGCTCCTCACCTGTCTGCTGGCAGGTCTGTTCTCCTGCAAGCGCAGTGTGGAAGAGCTTGCTACGGCTGCTTGTGGAACACCCCATGGCACGCTGCTGTTTGCTGCTGCTCACTTCTTGTTTTTTCACAGGTTGTTCCCGTACCCCCACGGGAAGGTGCTTCCCAAGCCTCTGCTCCTCTGGAACCCGTGACTTCTTGCCAGGCATCAGGGAAGCGCTGAGCAGCAGAAATGGGGAAAACTCTTGCTAGATTTGGGTAAAGTGTGCCCTTGGCTTTTTTTACCCTGGCAAGACGTGGCTACTTGGACTGCATCTGCAATGTGGCAAAGGGTGAAGTGAGGACGGCAAAGAGGCCATGGTTTGTGGGCAAGTCCCCAGGTGCCGTCGGCTTTGTCGCCCTCGTCCCTTCCTTCTGGCCTTGGTGGTGGCCATCTGTCTGTTCTGCCAGACCCTGACTCCCCTCATGACCAGCAGCATCCTCTCAGCAGTCATTAATGGGATTGCGCCCCACAAACTGAGGAAGACACAGCAAGGAAGATACAAGGAGGTCTCCCCAAGCAACACTCACTGCTTCCTCCCTGGCAGTAACTCACAGGCAGTGAGAAAGGTAAGTCAGCTGGAGCAGAGTGCTGAGCAATAATTAGCAAGGCAAGGGATAGCGAGTCTGGCAGGATCATCTGAGTCCAGCTAAAATTAGCCTAAGCTTGGAAGTCTGAGATCTGTATACAAACAAATGGGTGATCTAATGACAGCAGCATATGTGCAAGCACATCTCCGTTACCAGCTCCTCAGTGTGGTGTTATTAACACAGGAATCCTGAGATCTTTGACTGAAACATGGCATTGCTCTGTGGCTCCAGGGAGATTTCAGCTTGCTGCACAGACC
>Ga0181612_125637_pt1 | contig 20966 bp, 12 predicted proteins | sample HoacroProtozoa21_FD_119630 | JGI IMG/M metagenome (GOLD analysis project Ga0181612, IMG submission 119630) | Hoatzin crop microbial communities from Cojedes, Venezuel. Combined Assembly of Gp0051906, Gp0051904, Gp0051908
AGAAAACAACTGGAAAGCTATGCTTGATCAGGACCATTCTAGGTAAGGTGTGAAGCCTGGAGCAACAAAGTGAGCAAGATGTAGAAGCAGGGAGAAGCATATTAATCCGAAGTCAAAATTAAATAGCCTGGCAATAATTCAGCAAACCCATGTTTTCCACCCACTCAGTCCCTTGCTGGCAAATATTTCTAGCCACACTGTCATCACTGTGTGGATTTAATATAAAGAAGGATTGTGCAGCACAGTAAACTTTCCTAAGAAGTTTGGAAGTTAGACACTTCCCTAAGTCCTCAAGAGAAAGCCTGGGCAGAAACACTAATATTGCCGTAGGTCTGGCACTGAAGCAAAATGTGTTAAATTGGGGTGTGGATCTTTGCTCTTGACCAAATAGGACTTTTACCTTTCACATGACATTAGAGCACTGGATTGCAGCACAAAATTTGGCAGCCAGGTCCTCAGGTCTGAGGCAGGGAGGAAAAGGATGCACTCGGTCAGCAGTTCTCTCACTGTGCCCTAAACATTTCATTTATTTATGAAAGCACAGTTTTCTAGAGAACTGTAAGGACTATCAAAGCCATGTGTGTTTGATCACAAATTCTGGAAGAAACAAGTTTTGTTCTCAGCCACCAACAAAGGGCTGGGACCCAACTTGCACACAGTTACCGACACTCTCAGTAAACTTTGCACCCTCTCTTGTGCCTTGATATACACTGTGCCAGAAGTAATGTGTGCTCAGAGGCAGCGGGTCCCATCCTTGTCAACTGTGGACACACTGCAGACCCTCTTCAGAGCCTTGACACAAACTGAAGGGGGTTTTCCCAGTATCCTTCCTGCAGGCCATGTCTGCCCAAATAACTGCCAAGGCAGAGAAGTGAATTTGTATTGGTTGAAGCTTTTATGTGCAGAAAGTATTTCTGTAGGGCAAAAGAAACATAGGTATGTTGAAAATGAACTTTTCTGAGAGGGAGAACAACGTCAGTTCTGCTGGGAAAAAAAAAGGGTTTTCCAAGGAGAAATTTGAAACAAACGTTTTAGTTCAAAATTCACCGTTTTGAGTGAAGATATTGGATTTCTGTTTCTCAGCTAAAAAAAAGGAGAAACCAAATGATAGTTTGAATGGAAATGTCACTTTGTCATGTATGCTTTTATTCCATTAAAAAAAAAAAAAGTAGGAATATGACATTTTAAAGCAAAACAGAGGGAAAAAAAAAGTAATTTTGAATCTGTTCCAAACTTCAACGGGAAAACTGACAGCTTTTTGACAGAAAAGACTATCTCAACAGATTTTTTTCAGCTGAAATTTTGTGAAATAAAACGTTGGTCTTTCCCAAAGAGTTTCTGGAAAGAAGAGGCACTGCAGCTTGGGGATTGGATGTGGTATAGGGACTGCTCTGAGGCACTTTAATATGATATTCTTCTGTAGACGCACTTTTCTGCCAGGCTCTTGCAAGGAGAAAGATGATGCGCACCATGGTACTCTTACCAAAATACCCTACATCTCTACATATATGGGGATGGGCTGCTGCCTGCCCACCCACTGCTGGGACAGGAGGGCAAGGAAGCAAAGGTGAAGAGAGCTAAACGTGCTTTTCCCATGCTAAGGAAAGCTCAAGGGTTGAATTCAAGAGAAAATTTGTAACTCCTGCTGAAACACTGTCCAAGTTTTCCCTTGGAGAGCACCATTTCCTGTTTGTGGAGAAAGTTTGGAGAAATGCTTAGTTTCAGGTAGGCTAGAGTATTTTATTTTGACTTGCAAGTCATGGAACTGCAGACTTGCTGACTGGAAGGGACCACAGGAGGTCACCAAGTGTGGCCTCCTCTTCGAGTACAGCTGCCACCAACACCAAATCAGGTCACCATGGCTTTATCTAGCTGAGTCTTGACAAGGTTGCAGGTCCTACAGCCTCTTCAGGTACCTGCTACACCCTCCCTGGTACAGAAATTTTTCCACGTGTCTGATCTGAATCTCTGCATTTCAAACAAAAGATCCGAGTGGTAACAGCAGAAGCTCTCTGTCTTTATCAAAGCAAGAGACTTCAGCTTCATTGAAGCAAAAGATTCTCACGCCTCCTAAACAAAATGTTTTTCCCAATATTTTTTATTTCATGGGAAAGCCTCTCCTTTGAGCTTGTTTCTTTCCTGGCAGAAACTGTGAACTTGTGAAACTTCCTGAAAAGAAAGAAAGGTTTTGACAAGCTCTGACAATATGATGATTTCAGGCATAAGCATCATGGTACACACCAATCAGAAGCTGCAGGAAGATGAATTTGTACTAGAAATCAGGCAGAAGTTAAAAAGGACGATACCAGCTGGTGTGACTAGATTTATGATAGACAGTCCTTCAGCTGGAGTCTTTTAGTCAAAACTTGGGTACCTTTCTAAGAGATGGTGTAATATAAACAACTTTCTCCATTAAGTGCTGAAATTGCTGAGTGAGCTGCTTTCCAGCCCATGTTATCCTGGAGGTTATATTAGCCCAGGTGACCCCTTCTGGCTTTCGATGTGGTTCCTGTAGCAATATCAAAAGGCCTTAAGTGGTGATCGGGACACTAGAAGTGCATACAGGAGTCTCTGCCCCCAAGGGTCAGCAATTTGGGATTGAATAACAATTAATTTCAGACCTGCTTCTTTCTGTTGAGGCCTGTGAAAGAAAAGAGCCTGAGACAGGGGTGGGGTTAAGGGGTAAGGGTTGCTGGAGAGCAGGAGGAAAGGATGTGTTTGAAAGAGAGCAGTGAAGGCAGGGAGGCACAGTGCTGCATGCATCTGAGGGAATAAGGGAAGGAGACAGGAGGGGACCGAAGCAGGGGATGGGGGGAGTGGAGGGTGGTCCCTCAGAGGCTGTACAGGGAGTGATGTTTATCAAAGCAAACACCAAAGGCATAGCTGTGTTGTCCTGCTGACTTCTTTAGCTTACTTGTGGGGTCTGGGATTTTTTTTCTTCTTTTTACCTTACTCCTTTCCTTTTTGTCCTTTTCTCTTTCAGTTTTTCTTTTTCTGCCAGCAAGCTCTAAATGCCCAAGGTGGTTTAATGTCCACTTAAGCGCCCTTGATTCATTGTCCGAAGCCAGGTTTGTGAGGGCCAGGGCTGTTTGCTTTGCTGGGGCTATTTGCTTCCAACGAGCAAGTTCAGCAGCCTGAGGATCTTTCTCTTCTAGTTCTGCAGAGATTGTGTGTATCTCCGTCCTTGCAAGATGAGAGAGAGGCAAAAAGAGATCCTGGGGAAGCAGACAAAGAGCAAATAAGCAAAAGAAAGAGGGATCAGCAGAAAGAACTGGAGGATGCGCGTGAGAAGGGTTGTGGGTAACGTGTCAGCTTGTTGCTGTAGCAGTTGTATCCACAACTACTGTGCAAGTGTCTCAGAAAGCTGGGATACAGGAGCCACACTCAGAGTGTGAAAGAGGAAGAGTGAAACACTAGCCTGGGACTTGGGAGCTAGATGTTGACCTTCCTGCTTTTCCATGGGTCTTTTTGTGTTATCCTGAAAAAATTAATTAATTTTGCTGTGCTTTTAATCCCTGGTGTGGCAATGAAAATGCTAAGCTAGAAGGGTGTTTCAGAAAAGTGTTTCAGATGGAACCTGAGATCTTGCTGATCTTGGATGTTAAAGATGCCTTCACTAAGCAGAGGAAGCCTGTCACTCAGTGGCTAGTTATAGCTGGATAGAGCCTCAAAAACTTATTTCTTGTGCTACCAAAGAGAGACAAAGCAATGCCCAGTTGGGCTGGATGTGGGCACAGCTTTTTACCTGAGAATCCATGAAATTTTTCCAGCAACTCCTATTACGGAGTTCCTTCTTCTTCCTCCAAAACGTTTTATGGAGCTACTTCCAAATTCTGCCCTGCTCCAAAGTCCAGCCTGCTGGGGAGTAATCAAACACAAGGTTTTCCACTTGGCCCAGCCTAAACTCAGAACCCATTTCTGAAGTAAACTTTGATTCACCATGTCCTGCGGCTTCGTCTTCTATTTCATAGAAAAGCAAGTGTCAAAACAGGTTAGCTGATAAGGATTCTGGTATCTGCCATCAGGAAATAGGTCACAAGCTTCAGAATTACTTTATTTGCGATGAGAGGATTCTGTGTCACTGAAATTAGTCCAAAATATTTGTGAGCAGGCAAGAAAATCAAGTTGGTAATATTTTTTTCCAGGAACCAAAGACGTAATAAGCCTAACTGTGCTCCGTTTCTCCTACCTGCTCATTTGCTCTCTCTGTGATTCAAGCCTGTATTGTATTTATTCAGGCTTAGGGATTGCAGATATTCATTGAGAAGTTGCACAAGCCATGGTGTTGTATCCAACAAGCTCTTAGACTGCCATTTCAGGGGTATCCAGCCTCCTCTTTTGCAGCTTGTATTAGATTCATAGGCATACCCACCAGTGTGTGCTCAGCATATAAACACCACCTAAATAAGAGAAGCGATCTAACTTCTTTGCCTAGGTCATATTGTTTCACTTTGGCAAGGGTGGAGGATTTATCCCTCCATTTACTGCTCACGCACAAATATAAGCTGTTATATGTAAGCCAGTATATTATTGTCTTTTAAGACAGTCAAATACATGTGTGGGTGCATTCAGAGACTTGTGCACAATACGACATTAAGCCTGTATGTTGGATGCCCCACTTGTTGTGAGCAGACAAGCAACTGCCTTGGCCCAGTGGGCAAGAACAATGTACGCTGTAGAGAATGGCCAGAGCTTACCGCGCCTCCTGGTCCATGCCAAAATGGATGAATGTGCTCTTCAGAAGAAACCCTGCATATGTGATCTTTCAGGCCAGCAGGATTTGTTGGTTGGCAGAAATGGTCTGACTCCATCAGAGATGGGCATATCACCAGATAGTTCAATGATGCAATTTTAATGATGGCTTCAAGGGCACTACCCCAGGGTAGCTTATTATTGTCTTCTCTCTACATCTTTCACATGATGGCTAAAACTGGATATTTTTGCTAAAATAGCCTCTGTTTCAGTACTGCCCATGCTTGCTAACACTGGAGTTCCTGAACTGTGAGATTTTAGAATCTCAGTAACAAAACAAGCTTGTGGAGCCCCCTCAGTGCCATACTGGCAGGCTGAAAGCCTTGCCTATAGTAGAGGAATATTATTATTTTTCAAGGAGGCGTTTAGAAATAGTGCACTAACTAAAACTTCTTGTAAAATGACTTCTCTCATAGCATGATGGTGCAAGGTAATGTGTCTTCAGCTTTTTCCTGGGTCACAGATGAGTAAACTAACTTTAAACATTAGGAGAAAAGCCAGCTTGAGGTCTGTGCTAGCAAATGCTAGCCAGACTCAACCAGAGCTAGACCATTTGCTCTGTCTGCCAACAGCCAGTAATGTTGAAAGTAAAAGCTGCTGCATAGACAACATGGGACCAGCAACCCCTCTCTGATCCTTAGGTAATGATGAGTGTGTTATGTCTTCTGTCCAGCATCTTATTTTGCTACTTGCAGAGCAGAAAAAAAAAATGCTTACCAATTTTCTTAGTGCAGACAAGGCCTGAGGGACCCAGCATTGTTTGGGAAAGGCTGTTCACTGTAGAGGCCATATCGATTCCTGGGGTAGAGAGAAGGGGAGTAGACAAAGCTTTTCCCTCTGAGAGTGAAATTACAATTGCCATTGAGAAATCCAGCAAATCTTGTCAGAAGTCTGAACACAGGGGGCCAATTCGTCCCTCTCTCGTCTCCACTGAGCCCTGTTCATTGTATGAGCTTTTAGCCTGGTCTGCCGTATGAGAAAAGCCCCTTCCAAGGCTGGGACAAAAGGACCCTGGGCACTTGGTACACAGAGCACCTCATACAGTCAGGAGTGGGAGGTCTGCAGAGAAATCAGAGGATGCAGAAAAATCAGGGAAGGAGAAGGGACACTGATATAACTCCCTCCAGAACGGGGGTCAGATGGGGGAGAGACCCAAGGATAGCCCTTTCATTTCCCGCTTGCCAAGCACTCCCTTCTGCGAAGAGCGGGGAGCTCTATTTCCCCATCAGGTGAAGCAGAGCAGCCATTGATTGGCAGCCAGATGGAGCAATGAAGGTGGATCAATGTGAATTGGATTTTTTTAACTTTAAATAAAATTTGTATCGGCATGAAGTTAATTAATAGAGAGCTGTCAGAGGGCTCCTTGGCACATCAGTGTGTTAGGAGGCAACAGTACCCATCGGGGAGGTGGTGGGAGGAGGCTGCAGAAAAAGGGATTCAGCTAGCAGCAAGCTGAAATTAAAAAAGCAGTCCAGTCTTTCTCTTGGCCCTATTTCAACATTTTTTCATCTTTCCTTCATTCCTTTGAGATTGCTTTGTCTTTACTGAAGTACCTTTGCTTTCTTGGCCTTTTGTTGTATTTTGCCATCTGAAATCTTCACTTCCCCTCCTAATGGAAATGTTCTTCTACTGATTTTGTGTGTTGGCACAGCTGTTTCTGGTTTTGGTTACTCATTCCACTCACACTCTCTTCCAGTAGGAGTGGTGATGAGAAATGGGACAGCAGCAGCAAGGCATCAAAGAGAGAGAGGGGTGCAGGTGTATTGGCTATGAGGGATCTTGTGTATCCTACAGCCCTAAGTTTGCCGGTGTGTGTGGTCTAATGCAAGGCCCAAAAAAGAGCATTGCTGCTTAGCAGCATCAGGAGGAGACAGGGCAAGTGCGTGGGGTACGAGTTACCTTTCAAAGAGACATAGCACAACAGTGACTCCCAGGCTTTGCTATAGCTGGCTGGTGGTAGACTTCAATGTGTACAGGGGCATGGGAATAGCCCCAGCATCTCCTGACAGAGCTGTATAAGGGCTTGAGGTGTGTGTATACAGGGACATTTCTGTTGACCCTCCAGAGGATGGTGCCTTAAAGGTCCTGGTCCCACCTGATTTTTAATTAAATTTGACCAATAAGTAGTAAAATTTGGCCCTTCTCTGTGAGGTAGGTGGTGACTGGGAGCCCCGCGGTTACGTACGCTGTGCTGCAGACCAGCCTGGTTCCTGCGGGGCTGGCTCATTGCATCACTGATCAATGTCTCTCTGATGCTGCTTCTGAGCAGGGACATGACGGAAAAGGAGAGAATGGAAACCAGATGCAGTTTCCATGGCAACGTCCAAAAAAGAGGGAGAGTGACTGGGGGTGGGGAGAATTTAAAAAAAAAAAAAAGAGCTTCAGAGATTTAGGTTTCTCACATCAATGAATGAGCTTTGATGCTGGCTTGCCCAGTGCAGGAGGATGCTGCTTTATTCATTCTGTGCTTTCTTCTGCGTGAGGAATAGCACGTGGGAGACTTTCTCAGAGCCTGTTCCAGCCTCAGTACGTCCCTTTAGGCAGAAGAGACAGGGCTGGGGTACTGGTGCTCTCCAGCACACTCCCACTTTGGGGCTGAGCATCTCAGCCTGGCTGGAGCAGGGTGATACCTCCCAGTTACTCCAGTCCCTGCCTCTGCCTGTGGAGAGTACATTAGGAAATGAGGTAGGAGAGGCAGCTGGGGGACATCTCGTAGCTGTTCCAGGCCTGGCCGCTTGCAGAGGTGGGCAGATCAGGGCTTAGGGCATGTTCCCAGGCACAGGAGAGCTCCTAGCTGCTCTTATGGGCTGTGGGGAAGCTGAGGGTACCTGTACTCCCAGCCTTTCCCAGCAGGAGGCATAGGGGAAAATGGTATAATGGAGCTGGCTTTGTGAAAGGCTTTCATCTCCTCAGAAATTCTCCTTTCTGTGATTTCCATGCATGCCCACTTATCCCATTATCTGTGTCAGGAGGAAAACAGAATCATCAGTAGTCGTGATTTGTATCTCTGAAGATTTTCTTCTCTGTGCTTAAGCAAAATCCCCTCTTAACCACTTCTTGTCCTTGCCTTCGTAGGTTAAAGCGTTTCGGTTCATGATTTTTCTTACATTCTTTCCTTACTTTAGAGTTTAACCCTGTTGCTGCCTCTTACAGCTGCTTTTCTTAGGCTCCCAGATATGACCTAACATGAAGTCCAATAATACAGGATACTTATACTCAGATCAATAAAGCTTTTAGATGCCTAACTCCTCGCTTTGGTGCTTTACTTCTTTGCATCTTCCCTGTGGAGCTGTAAAATTCCCATTTTACAGAGCGGCACGCTCAAGCAGGAGTTTGCTGATGCTAACAGAGGAAGTTGTGAAAGAGCTGCAAATACCATTCACTGGCTACTATGTCTGTTTTGAGAACCTTAAACTGTGTGCCATGAGATACTGATCATTACTGCATAGAAATCTCCCAGGATCTTCCTGTTTCACCATACCTGCAGCTGTGACCCCTGCCGCTGCAGCTCACTTTCCTGCTCAAGCAGGACCTTCTGAGGAAAGTGCTACATTACATCCAGTGATGACTTCAAATACAAACTCTAGACCACACTACTCTCTTGCTTTGGGGGACTTCAAACCTAAGGGTCAGGTTTTACAGCTCAGCCATGGTCTATAATGCCTTCTGTTGATGATGCCAGATGTCTGCTATGACTCTGAGAGTTTGGGCCAGCTGCCTGCTCTTTCATCCTCTGATAAAGTTGGGTCATAGTGTTCCCTGTAGCATCAAGTATGTGGTAGGTGGCCTGAGATGTACTGAACTTGTAAAGACATGGCAGAAAGGTTGGGCTCTTTCATTTACGGTGTTGCAGTGAGGTGCTTGCTTTGAAATGTGCAAGTTAAGAATAGGCAGGTATAAATAAAATGTGTGTAAAGATTACTGGACATTAATGCATTTCCAGAGATTAGATAAAAATCCAAGGTACCTGTAAATCTGTGGTCTCTAGGTCTGTTCCTACCTACTGGAGTAGGCTTTGCTTATAAAACCGCTGCACTTGAGGACAGCAGCAAAGCACCAGCTTAGTATTTATTCACAACAAACAACACCTCGGTAATAAAGTTTTCTTTGCCTTTTTCTTTTATTTTTTAAAGCCTTTATCTCATGTTTGGAAGAGACAAGATCCTTATCACTTCTCACTTGAGAGTGTTCCTGGTGTTACCTATAGCAGAATTGATCTCACTTGAAGTTGTGCTATCTACCTGGGAAAGGGCTGCCCCTGTGGCTTGAGGTGTAGTTTGCTAGATGGTGCTACCATGCAATTATGCATTTCTTTTCTAATGAGATCATTAGGAGTGCAGTGCTTGTTGCTGATTAGAAGTTCCTAGAATAGAACTTGCTATTTTCTCCTAATTACATTATATAACAGTGTAATTCGCAAGGATAGTAGTTAAGACAAAGTATATGGATTTAGGAGATTTGTTTCTGGTTCTGGTTTTTTTAAGGCACTACCACAACCTTTTTGTATGAGATTTGGGTAAGTCACTTAATATTCTCTGCAGACAAGATCCTCAAAAAGTAAATAGATACGTAGATCATTAAGTATCTAATTATCTTAGAGGATATGGACTTCTGTTCCCTAGATGCCAAACGGGGGGATAACTTGAGAGATGTGTGTAAAGCCCTTTCAGATACCACAGTAAATATTAGAAAAGCCAGTAAATAGTAGTCTGTATATTATAAATCTATTTTACTGGAACTCAGATCTGTTGCTGTAATATTGGTTGTCCATGGAAATTGTTTAAGTTCTTTACAGTTCAGAAAGAGCCAGTTCTAAGTTACAATCAAGTGATCAGCTTGCTGAGTGTGGGGGATGCAAAGACAACATAAAATGGGGCTAAGCTGACAGCAAGTTTGCACCCTTTTTTTTTTTTGTGGCAGCTGGAAACTGTTTCCTATCTAAGCCTATGCATTTGAAGAACTTGGGTCATCATCTCATGTAGCTGGCTTTTCTGATAAAGTAGATAGGTTGTGGGAGAAGTAGACTGTGAAAGACTCAAAACATGGAGCAAGTGGTTAAAAAAGTAAAGTAAAAGAGAATGGTATGAGCTGGAAGGCACTGATTCTATATACTTCTATATATATCAGACATATACATATTTATATATGAGGTTTATATAGAGAGAGAAAAATCAATGTTATATTTCTCTATGTTCCTGTGGTTTTTTATATATATATAAAGAATGCTGGACAATCTTCTGATTCTAGCTGAGGTATTCGTTACAATAGAAAATGTGTCCAGTTAGCATGATAACATCAAGGTCATTTGTTAATTATGTCGCTTTATCAAAAATCTTGTTGAAAGTACTGACTTTGCAATGACATCCAACTTTACCTGTATCCCCTTAAGAGGAAATCATATGAGATAGTCTAAGGCCTTTGGTCAAAACTGCATTGCTTATTTAGGATGTAGTACTTTTACAATCGGAGCAGCTGTAACCTTGAACTTAAAGCAAGCTAGTAGAATACACCTTCACCTGCTCAAAGTAAACAATAAGATTAGGACCAATAGTAATAGTAAAAGCAATGCACTAGTGATTAGGAGTATAGGGCTTCAGAAGACCTCTTTGGGTCATCAAATCCAGTCCTCTGGTATTACTGGCAGTCATGTCATAATCCTTTTCATAAGCTTGGAGACCATGGAGGAACATTGGCATACATTTTTAATAATTAATGCTCCTTGCTCTGAAGGGCTTAACACCTAACCCCCCCGGTTGTAAACAGATGGATGACACCAAGAGGGGCCTAGGAGCTAGAGAGGATAGAAGTGATGATAGGTAGGTCTGCTTAGCTGTGGTAATTGCAAGATGGAGGATGTTACTTGCAACATTATTCATAACTTACATATTGTGTCTCCTGTGGCAGGTTTCTGAGCCCAGGTTTTAGCAAATGAACTAGAAGGACAATATGGTGACAACATGATCCATGGACTTCTGTGGATAGACAGGGACAGGTGAAAAACATCTTGGCTTGGTAATGCATCATGCATTGTTTTTTCCAGAGCAAAATTACGAGACCAAAGTTGCATCCTACCTCTTAATTTCCAGACTCTCTCTGGTGTAGGACATTAGGACGTGAAAGCATTGAATTACAGCTGAACATTTCTAAGATGTTTTCTTGCCTACTGTCTGTCCACTATGGCCACTTAGCTATCTCAGATGCTAGCTAACAACATACTGTAATCAGTCCTGCTTTCACAGTGGTTTTTCTTCAGCAGGAATGGATCAGACCCACAAGGTGTGTTCACTGTCTCCAGACTGGATTATCTCTCAGGATACATGTCTGCAGGGCTCCCACTAAAGTCTATGGACCCTTGCTGAACAGATCTCAGGCAAGAATTTAGTCTGGCGTGCCTTGATTTCTCTCGCTTGAAGCCCTGACCCTCAGGACTCTGTTGCTATGCTGTACTCTCATTTTGCAATCTAGTTATTATTTAGTGATGAGTTTCCTCATCTTGACTGGCCTGACCTACTCTCTCTTCTCTTCAAAGGGCATTAAATAATTAAATAAATGCCAGTGACACTTCTACCTAACTATTGTTCTTAAGCACTAAATCACTTGTACGTTAATTGAAATTTCCTCTTCCTTCTCTTTTCTCTCCAACCCCCAACAACGTTTTTGCCTTCATTTGCTTTCACGGGTCTGTTTTTCTCTGCCTTTGCTTTCACTTCAGGCGTTCTCAGAGGGCACCTAAAGTTCTTTGGCTATGCAGTTTTGAAATGTGCAATTTGGCAGCAGCATGAGCCTAGGACTGAATTAAATTAACTTGAGGCACTCTGAATTTTTTTTATTAAATTACTTCTTTTAAAGTTACTACAGAACATTCCACTTATTAATTCTTTTTATTATTAAATGAAAGGAAGAAAGCGGAGAAAAGACATAAAACTCATGAAAATTCTGGAGTCAGGACTTGTTTAGTTTTTAGGGTTTTACTCTCTGTGATTTTATAACAAGTTTCTCCATTTAGAAGGATATGGAGCCTCATGGATCTCCTCCACTTTTGGCACACTAGTTTAATGCTTGTAAGAACAGCTAAAGCTTATTTGAACATCACTATTGTCTGTAAAGTATCCCTTTTAATTCACGTGCTTGATTGTCATGGAAAGTACATATGCCAGTTAGGCTGGTATTTGTATTGGCGAAGAACTCAAAGGCACTATGAGATGAGGCAGCCCATCGCAAGAGTCTGATCTCTAGCGTTAGAGGTCAAAGTACACAATTCCTAGAAAGGACTAAAGGTGTAGAGTGAAAGTGTTGGGGAAGAGCATTTTGGTAGTGATGATGATGACAGACAGCCTGCTGTAGGCAGCCCGTGTCGATCATTGGCACCTGGGTGGTGGTGATGGTGGGGAAAGGTGGGACTTGATGGTTGTCTCTTGGGTTATGCCTTTGGCACTGCTCTGGATGGTCAAAGGAAATGTGTTTTCCAAAGTGTTTTTGTAGCTTACTGCTACTCAGCATGGTTTTGACCTTGGCTCCCCACTGGCCTTCATTATTCCAGCAGGGAAATGGGCTGTGCAGGAGTCTTGCCTTCTGCTTACTGCCTTGCCAGAAAGGCATCTAGATGTTGCATGTGAGTTACATTTTTTAAAAAATATTTGTCATCGTATTTAAGAGCATTCTTAGGGTTGAAGAAAGGTCTCAACTCTGCCACGATTGTGTTGGGTGTTGTAATGCTTCACTTGTGATGGCATCAACATTCCAAGGGCTGTGCAAAGGGTCTTGTCTTAAACACAATTGGGCAGTGGCTTTGCCTTGTGATCGGGGAGAAGCTAGAAGCTGGTTTGACCAAGAAAATCGTGCTTGTAATGGTGTTTCCTGATGGCACAGAAATAGAATATGAAGTTATTGCACTGCAGCAGAGAAAGTGTCAGAGATGCAATAGCTCACCATGAATGCAAGTCGTTGTTGGTCTTTTGAAAAGATGAGAGGAGACCCCATCCCCATATACAGATATGTCTGTTGGCAGGAGGGAGGGACAGGATGGGCCCAGCTTTGGCTCCAGTGGGCCATAATCAACAGAGGGCTCCTGAGTGCAGAGCACCCTGTGCCCACACTGTTAGCCCTGGGCAAAAACAAACAATCGGTGTTGCTGGCAGCAGGATCATAGCACTGGGCACCCTGTGCCGCCCATCTGCAGTGATTCATGTACTGGTGCAGCTCTGTCTGAAGGGGAGGGGTAGTGACCTCTCTGCTGAACGGGATGAGGACTACCAGTGCCAAAATTCCATATGGACATGGCTGGAGCTATTTGGAGTTGCTAAGGCAAAAGGCTGTGCTGCAAGCAGTCAAGGAAAGAAAATTAAAAGAAGGCTAGGAATTAGTGCCATTTTCTCTTGTTGTCTCTCTCATTCTGCTCCACCCCTTCTTTCAGCTTTTTCCTCATGGCCATTTTGGAAGTCAATCTCTGTGCCACTGGCTTTCTGATTAAAAAGTTCTCATCAGCCTGATTTGCTATTCTTTCCTCACCCTCCTAATCCTTTCTCTTGAAGTGAAACAAAACTTCTGAACTAAATAAATATGAGTTACCAGAAATGGGTGGATTTAGATTTTATACCTGTAATCCTATCTGTTTTTATCAATACCTGATATTGTTTTTCATCGAGACATGCCACCTTCTATAGGAGTTACTAAATTGGAGAAAAGTGACCGTGGTTTTCTTTAAAGAGAAAATAACAAATGACCCATTTCAGCTCCTGTTTTCCTTGGAAGTAGAAGGATATCTGTGTGCACGTGTGTGAGAGAGAGAAAGGAGACTGATTGGCTTGAAAACACGCTCCTGGTTTGTTTACTATAATTGATGAGGAACAGTGTGACCTGGAGAATCAATCTTGTGTCTTACTCCTGATAACTCCAAAGGACAGGAGAAATCAGAAATAAGCCACTGAAGCAGATGGAAGAAAGAATTAACAAGGGGCGAGAGGCAAGAGAGGAACAAGCATGCGGATTGTCCCAGTTCACTGCATTCCTGAAAAGATGCAGCAGTGAAAAACTGCTGGATTTCCAAGAACATAATGTAAGAATTGACCACTGGATTTTACTCGAAACATTTCAGAAAGCAAATGGGTTTCATTAAACAGAACATATACGGGTTTTCTTTGTCCTTCCTAACTTTCCATTTTTTACTGGAATATTTTGAAGTGGTAAATGTTTTAGTTGTGTTTGCTCTTGTTTTCTTACTACTCTTATCACTGCAGAGAAGAGAATGAATTCTCAGATGTGTATTTCTTCCAGTACAGATACACTTTTGGTGGTATTATTTTGCTGTATCTTTCCCTTTTTGTCAGCCCAAGCTTTTAAAAACTGCCTGCACAACTATGAAGGTTTTATAAAGAAGACAACAGTGTGGTTGGAACTCTGCAGATGGTGGAAAAAAAAAAATATGATCTTGCAATCACAGGCAGCTCTTGCCTTGGATGTAGCCATACCCCACAGAACTTTATAACCTTCAGTAAAATCTTGAGACATATTTCCCTCTTGTGCGAAGAGTGGACAGTGTGAATGCTGTCGCCACGCACGGCACCACAACACGTCAGAACAGAAGGCACACTGCCACCTGCCCAGTAGCCGCTGTGGGGATCTCAGCGCCTATCCCCAATTGTGCAGGGACAGGCGTGCGGCAACTCATGCTGAGGGCAAAATGGGGAACCTTAGGAGAAAAGGTATAAGGTCTTTTATGAGGCAAAGGTCACTTTTTCTGTTTTCCAACATATAACACCTAAGTAGTCTCTTCTTAGTAGTATCCTCTCAATAAAAAACAGTCAGTACTGATCTTGTTTTGTATGATGTTCCCTGAAATCCCTGTTGTGTTATATGCTTGCCTGTGCACACAGGTCTTCTGCAAAATTTTGTATTGAGATCCTCGCCAGCTAATAAGCAATGGAGCTGCAACTGTATCATATTCTTCATCCCCCTGTGGTTTTTATGTGGCCCATGTGAGAAACTGTATTTTATGAATGTTTTAGGTGGAGTGTTAACTTTTGCCTAGTGTCCGTGGGTTCAAACAGACTGCAAAATGTACAGTGGCTGCATCTCTAATAGAGTGTCTGTTAGATCGGAAGGCAGAGTTAGTTTCTTCAAATGAAGTGAAATAGATTTAGGTTGGGACAAAGATTGATTGAGTAGGGGAAGTTGAGAAACACCAGTGGAATATATTTATAAAGGTTTCCAGGGAACAGCAAAGAACAAAACAAAATCTACTTGAAGTAATATTTTGGAAAAAGTCCTAGGAAAGGCAGGCTTGTGGGCAGAGTGCAGGGGAAGCAGTCAAAGATGTATAATGAAACATGCATTTGTTCTGTGCTGAGGTTTTTTTACTTTGTTGCTTCAGTATCCCTTCTGGAACATGCTGTGCGGGAATATGCTGTTGCTTTCTGCTAATTAAAACATCTGGTACTACTTTATAGAACTCTGGCCTTTAAATAGTGGGAGGCAGGGTAATGCATTTAATCTTGAATAGCTTGATTCGTTATCTGGTATGAGCGTAGGAGCCTCTGTCCAGATTACTTGCTGGCCAGATTGATTCACAAAAAGAGATGGGTGAGAATGTTTCACGTGTAAAGAGTGAATCAGGGAGAACATACCGCAATCCTGAGCTTGGGTGAAAAAAAGAAAAACCCAAACTGCACATTTTTTCATATCCCTTTGCCGTTCGGTGGAGTTGAGCTTTTGTTTCTTCGTGCTAACTTAAACAACCTTCAGCCTGGTCGATAGAGAGAATGGGAGACCTTCAAAAGCAGGGTGCTGCAGGAAGCGGCACGTGTGCTTCCTCTGGATCGATGTTGAATTAATAATCCAGTGTAGTGTAGGAGGGTGCTGTAGTAGTGCTTTAAGCACCGAACTTTCTGTTAAAAAATAAGGCGAGGTAAGAAGTGGTTCCTCGCACATCAGTCCTGAACTTCTGTCCCATCTTAATAGTAAGCTGGGTCTGGAACAAAACATTTGCCTGAGGAGGTGTGTTGTGGTCAGCGGCAGCTGAGGAACTGAAGGGGCATTTATCTCCATAGTGGCAGCATTTGACTCTTTGTGGTTTCCACAAATCTCCTTTAAAGGCATTGATCGCCCCTGTCGGCACGATTAGTGGAAGTGGTCATGCAGAACGTGTTTGTAAAAATGTTTTTAAAAAATTATTTTTGAACATACCAAATCTTGTCAGGGATCTAACTATGCTGGGCAAAAACAAAGGTCAGCTTTAAAGAACAAGGGATGACTTTCTTTTCAGTTGCTTTATTAGAGCAGTTTTGATTTTTATTAAAGTAGGGAATTGTGTTGGTGACTGCAGCCAGGCATGTTCTGTATAAAGGATGCGCAAACAGCTTTGCCTAGCTGGACAAGTCTTCCAGTGGCCCCCATCTACCCTGCAGCCCTCCTGGTATTTCAGTTCAGAGGTTCTCTGACACAGCTGTCAGTGCCCCCAACTTTTGACCAGCAACTCTCCTCTTGCCTCTTCTCTATTCCTGTGCTGGTGTCAAACCCCACCTGAAGCCTGACCTTTTGAGCTTCAAAGCAGGAGGTAGATTTACTTCAAAACTTAAAACGTTTTCTACATTGTGCTTGTATGTGTGTTACAGAAGACAGCGGGAAAACAGACCTTTTGCTCGGATGGCTAGAGCTAAGTAAAGTTGACCTTAATACAGAACTGTGCCAGATATCCCAAATTTAGTTCACTGCAGATGCTCCCAGAGTGCCCTATAAGACTGGCTTCCAGTACTGAGGAAGAGAGCTCTGGGCTGGTTGTAAGGACCTGCAGGGTCCAAAACCCGTGATGCCATGTGATACCAAAGATCCTTTAGCTGGCTCCAGGTGACTTGCTATATCCACATGGCAGATGATGTGCTAGTCTTAGATTCTACAAGTGAAAAAGAAAAAAAAAAAAAAAAGAAAAAACAAAACCAAACTACCAACACAAAACTGTTAGGAAGAGGACTCACTGCGTATGGTACTGTTGTTAACACAACTTTGCTCCTACTTTACAGACACATCCGGGATTGTGTGCTGTATGTTTACACACCGAGCATTGAAGAAACTACAGTTTCACATGGGGAAGTGGTGATGTTTTGGGGCATAGCATTGCCACATCCTCATGTTCTTCTTGCAGGGTAAATGCCAATAGGTGGCAGTGATAAACTTCACTCCCCCTTTCTGTTAAATGGTGTCTGTAAACTGAGGGGCAGGGAGGAAGATACTGGAGAAGGGGAGAGGGTGGTGCAGACAAGTGGTGTGATGGGAGATTAATTATCTGCCTTCAGTGTCACACGACATGTTAGTTAGAGCAGACCCCCCATGGGCCATGGGGAGATGTTTGCTTTTTGCAAGCCTTGTCCTTTGTAAATAGCAGTGCTGGCTCCGGCTGCCGCCCTGCATAACGCCAGCTAATTCTGTTTGTCATTTTCAGACAGCCCTCCTCTGCCTTGTCCTTCGGGCTGCTAAAAAGTTGTGACGTGTCCGGGCCCACTGGGGAAACGGCTGTTGCAGGGTTGTGAGGGATGGAGATATGCTACAAGGCAGAGGACAGCAAGGCGGTGGGAATGCTGGAAACAGGACACGGGCAGCTGCTTGGGAAGGTCTGCCATGGCCCCTCTGTGCTGTGAGCGTGCCTTCCTCCACTCTGCTTGCCCTTTTCCTCTGCGTAATGGATACTCCTTATTCACTGTTTTGAAGATCAACGGAGTTCAAAACCTTGTGGACATATGGTTTTCTAGTGCTTTGTCTCAGCAGGGTAAACTGGCCCTACCTAGCGCCACGCTCCTGGAATTAGGCTGCTTCCAAAATTTGAGCTAGCTCATTTACAGCTGATCTGCATGCATCTTTAGTCAATGCAGCAGTGATCTTTGCGTAGCATCAGGGCAGAGTTGGTGGTACCCTGCACTGGCTGCTATCAGAAATTGTGCTTATGTGGGAGAAGGGGGAGAGAAATATGGTTTCCACTGGTTTCTTCCCGCCACTATGACCAAGCCTTTGCAAGGACCTTGGCTCATTCTGCTCCAAGGAATGCATCAGTGATTTTTATCTTTCGGCAGTAGCTGTCCCCAGCAATCACGCATAAGAAGGAGCAACTCCATTAGCCTATGCATTTGCTGCTGAAAAATGTGTGATTCTTGTACTGTTTAATCTGTTGCGTGTCTTTACAAACTGCTATGTATTTGTCATGTGCCAACTGCAGGATGGCCCTTCTGGGAACACTTGAAGCTCCATTTGCTGAGCTATGGTGGAATAGAACATGTTTTTCTAGTTGACATGGCAGATTTCAAATAAGGGAGAATATGTGTCTAGGGCTGTTTTAGCCCTAGTCTCTGCATAGGTTGAAACACCTTCCTACTAGGGATTTGATTCTTTCTGTGGGTGGATCTACCACAGCTCTTGTGACTCCTTGTAGGGTGGATCTCCTGTTTGTGTCACTTTGCTTTGACTTTAATCTGGTAGGACTGGATCAGCTATCCTTACATTCGGTGGTCCTAGGGATTTAAATGTCTCACTGGGATTTGGCTAAAGGCCACAAACCTGACTTCACAGAGAGACCACCACAGAGTGGTCAGATGGCAGCAGTAATGATTTTAATGTGCCGCCAGAATGCGCGGGATTCAATTTCATAACTTAGTGGCAAAAGGTTTTTTAAAGTAGTGTCTTTATAGTAATGGCTTTTATAGCTCCGTCTAAGCCAATCTCCTTTTTCAGCACTGTGAGGCTCATCCAAACCCCTTGTGCAAAGTCAAGGCCCAGCCCTTTGATCTCACCACATGAAAAAGCCCCTCAACGCAGTTTTGGTTTCTGTGAGTTGTGTCCAAGTAGGAGGCTGCACTCCTGCTTTTGAGACTGAGTGGGTCTGGAACATATTCCTGTTTGAAGCAGACAGATGTTCACACCATGCCATCCATCCTGAAAAAGGACTCCAACCACATTCTTGTCCATCTGCTAACTCTGCAGACCTAGCCAGTGGCCTTAATCCACCAAATAATTAGTTCCCATTTTGGATAATGTTCCTTCCACCTGAGACTTTTAGGCTCAACTATATTTCTCAAATGCTTTTTGAACTGCTGTTTTTGCACCCTTTCCAAGAGTCCCCCGGGAGAGTAGAAGTCATACAGAGGAAGAGACAGAAGGCTCCAAGGAGGTGCAATGCTGGCATTTTACATGCACTCCATGCCCTTGGCCAAGGGGAAAATACAGGATTGTTAGCTAGAAATCCATGAGAAAGAAAAATGTCCCATCATGGGCAGCAAAAATTCTTATGACCATTTGCATACTAGAGCTAAAATCAAAGGTTTTTGAACAGTTTTCCACATCTCTGCCTCATTTCCTACCAGCTCAATTTTCTGCAGCTTACCTTCCCCCTACTACTTTTTCCTCTGCTTCCAGTCTCCCTCCTCATTTTCTGCATTATTCCCCCCCCATCTACCTTTAAATATATGAATAAAATTTTGCACTAGATTTTTCCAGCTTTTTTCTCTTATATCTTGCTTCCTACCTCCACCCTTTGAGCAGGATAAAGGCAATGCTTTCTAGCATGAAAAGCACGGGCAAGTGAATGCAATAAAATTCTTACCGCTCCTCTGGTTCCTTTCTTTACCTTTGTGCTCAATATCGAGGTAAACCTCACCAGCGTGAGCCCTGTTTTATCTACGTGCAGTGGGCCAACAGAGGGGGCTAGCATTAATCGGTGATGCTACGTTAGCATCCTTGCGCTTGCCTTTTTCCCTACAGCTGTCTTGCAAGGCTGCCGTGCAGCAGAAGCCAACAGTTTAATGTTGTTATTTTGCACTGGGACAAAGTTTATGCTTCTTTTGCTTAGTCCTGCCTAAACTTGGGTGTTTATCTGAAGACCTTACCTCAACTTAATCACGAAAGGCAGTTGATTTCAGAAGGGTTCAGCGTTTGTTATATGCTAGCTAGGCAGCATGCTAGAGGCTGGAGAGTTAAGGAGCCTGGGGAGTTCAACTGAGGTCCAGGAAAATACCCACATTTCCTCTGGTTTTGGGGTAAGAGGACGTGGCAAGCCAAGACGCGCTTCTCGGTCATCACTCAGAGGTGATGCCTCTGCCAGTGGAGGGCCTTGTTCAGCACCCAGGCTCTCTGTGAAGGCTGCGCTGTGTCTGGGCTGCATCACAGCTCACTCTTGCAAAAGCCTTTTTAAGGCATGGATCCCACAGGGGGGACCTTAGCTTTATTTGTGCTCGTTTCATGCTGGAGTGATGAAGTCAAGTTTTCCTAATGTTATAGTCCTCACCTTGTTTCCCACAGGTTGATTCAGAAAAGTAGCCTCAATACTGAGAAAAAGGGAAAAAGATTTTAAATTTCTAACCAATCTCTAAGGTCTTCCACTTTAACCTTGAGTGTGTGAGTGCTTTTACAATCATGGACGCTGTACCAGTTTGGGTCAGTTAGCATCTCTGTCCTCTATATTTTTATGACAGGTAAACTGAGGTGCAGCATGTCTTGCTAATAGCATGTGAGCCCATGCATACCAGATCTAGGAGCGTAACCCATGTCTCCCGAGCCTTGCTTTTTAATCTGACTTGGAGCCAAAACTTTATTAGTGGATTAGGATCTGTGGTCTTTATATCTGATAGATTTGAGCTGAAGGACTTTTGAAGTCCAGGTTTCTCTTACGTCTTTGCTCATGAAAACAACACAGCACAATTTTATTTGCATACAATGTCCTTGATCTGGGGCTTAAGTGAGGAGGGAGTGGGAGAGAAAGGGAGCAGCAGCAAGAGTACATAAGTGAAAGAAGGCAGCATGAGAAAAAGGCATTGGAAAGCGGAGCGGAGTCTGGAAGGGGAGGGTGCTGGGGCGAGAGGCAAGAGGAGAAAGCGAGAGAAAGCAATCTGACAGAAAGGGGAGAGGTTACAGGCCAGGGTGGCAGGGTCGGGAAGCAAAGAACAGCGAGATATTTAATCTCAGAGTGACTGCAGCTCTTTAGCCAGGTGGCTGGTGGGATAACTGGCAGGAAGCTGGCATTTACCTGGATGCTAATTCCTCTCTTCCTGCCAGTCTGGCAGGATGAGTGCCTGCTCTCCCGGTGAGATGAGATCATTTGAAAAGCCCCCCTGGCTGCTATTATGAGGAGCGACTGAATGCAGGCTCCGGTGTTGTGGCGTGCGATAAAGCATGGTAGCTGGGAGGGGAGGGGGCTGGTGGCGGTGGGAGCGCTGGAGACAGGCTGCTCATTTAGTGCT
>Ga0181612_113957_pt1 | contig 20964 bp, 10 predicted proteins | sample HoacroProtozoa21_FD_119630 | JGI IMG/M metagenome (GOLD analysis project Ga0181612, IMG submission 119630) | Hoatzin crop microbial communities from Cojedes, Venezuel. Combined Assembly of Gp0051906, Gp0051904, Gp0051908
ATGTAGAAGTGTTCCACAAAGATACTAATAATCTGTCTTAAATAAATACTTTGACCTCTCTGAGGCAAATGAGATGTACAGCTACACACTAAATCAGTTAAAACAGTAAACTGCTTGTGAAGCGAGGGCTCTCCAGTCTCCTGAAACTTTCAGGGATTATTCTGCTGTGATACTTCTAGAACAACTGAAGAACTTGTGCTCTTGTGATACTGCGCTTCTGAGAAGCAGTAGCTGCTGGTGTATTACAGAACAGTTTTCTGCTGGAGAAAGCAAGTTTAGGCTTTCCTGGTGTTTTCTTAGTGTACTGTCTTAATTTTTATAGAAAATAATCATTGAGAGACAACACAAATGATTCCCAACAGCTTTATTCTTCACAGATCTCATTCAGACATGTACTGTGGGTTCCCCAGAGGTCAAGAATTGACAGCAGTTGAACTAAAATGCAGAATAAAGTTGGTGTTTTCTCCTAGTGTTGTTGAAACATCCTTATTGCAGAAGCAACATGATACCATTTCCATGAAGGCAGAGGGAGAATAAATGTGTAAATCTAATATTGTTGCAAGTGCAGGTTGTTCAAGATGCTGGCTAAATTTCTGAAAGAGGTTACAGATACTGCATTCTGCCTTTTGAAAGTGTTAGTGTTTTGTATGGTGAAGTGGACAGGGTAAAAAAGGAGTGAAAAATTTACTGGCTGACTTCTCAACATTATTAAATTTGGCCACTCGTTCCTCATTGGGCTAAGCTTGCTGTGTAAGCATGTATGAAGTAAAGTGTTTCATATGGTGTTTAAATTCTCTACTATAGGAAAAGCAGCTTTGTCTGTATCTTTGGACAAAAGCTTTTTTATAGTAGAGAGAAGCTAGATTGTGCAAGTGGTGAAGTACAAGTACGGTAAACACTGTCATCTTTGTGCATGTTTTACAAAGGATCCCATTGTAAGATGTTATTTCCGTTTTAAAATATTTGACATCACTGTTTCAATCCTTCGATCAATTATATACTTCCTTTTATTGCTAGAAACTTCATAAGTTCATGTGTAATAGTTTTGCTCACTGAGATGGTCACGAGCTCTACAGAAGTGTGAATGGGAAAAAAAGGTTTTCCATCAATTTTTTTTTTTTTTTTTTTTTATTTCATTGGTGACTTACGATGGATGATCTGGGAGCGTTGTCGCTGGGACTCAGCCACAGCCAGCTGCTCCCCTCCGTAGCAGGCCATGGCGTACCAGCGAGCCCTCCTGCTGCAGCCACTGGCCTTGTCTCTTCCAAAGTGCTTCTGAATGTGGTGGAAGAAGCTACCTCTTGGCTTTCTATGCTCCAGGAGTTTTGCAGTACAGTTTAATGAATTGATGAGTGTGGAAATAATTGAAGTAAGTTCTGGGATACCAAGAAAAAGGATTGTATTTAGCTTTAGAGGCTTTTTGCTACACATCTAGATTTTAATTTTTTTGATTGATAAGGCATTACAATATTGCCAGATAAAGACTTCTATTTTTGGCAACTTTGGGATTTTTTTTTTTGTGTGTGTTATGGGAGAGCTAAAACAGAAGGGAACTTAAATGGCTAAAATAACACTAGTGCATTCTGGCAGAACACTATGTCCTATGTACGAAGACTCTTTGTTTCATAATGAAGTTTCATAAACCAAATATTGATATATTAAAATTAATTGCATGTAAATATCTCCAGAAATACAAGAAAGTAGCATCTCAGCCTGTAATTCAGTGTTAGTAAGATGCAAAATTGACTGAAAGATAGAATTGGCAAAAGTATATCAGATGCTTTATTTTACTGTTCTCATTCTGATGGAAAGTTATTGGCTAGCCACTTAAAAAGAATTACTTCAGGTGTATCTGTTTCATTTTTAAATGGGTCACTTTAAACATTTAACTGTTGAATGGCTTTTACTAGGCAAACACATTTGAATGATTTGTATGGGGTGATTTTAATTCTGCATTGCTTTGCAATGTCATTTGTTTTTTTCTTATCACTTTATAATGGCAAATCAACTGAACATGAGAACTTCAGTGCAGTTAAATAATATTTGCACTACTATAGCTTGTCTGAAACTTATAGCTGTCTGTTACCAGGCATATAATATTTACTGTCATCTTTTTATGCATTCCTTAAACTTAGAGTGAATTATCCAGTTAAAGTTGGAGAAGGTTAGCATATAAAAAATTGACTGGGTTTCCATTTCAATTTGTCTTGTTAAACTAGTTTGCAGTCTTCACCTCAGAGGTAGTAGAGGACTTGCTGAAAAATCGCCCTTGAACATGCCTGAATGTTAGAAAGTAGGGTCCAGAAGATGTTTGTGAAAACATAAGCCAAGAGCAGAAAGAGGAAGGAGATGAGCTAATTATTCCAGTTGAAGCTGTCGCTTCGTGAAAATGAAACTGTAGGGTTTTTGAGATTTCTTTTATATTGTTCCTGTTGAATAAAGCTGGTATTGAAGTCCCAGACCTTCCTAAAAGGACAGTGGCAATTCCTTGGCAAGAAGCTCAGTTGTTGAGGGAACTGGGATGTTTCGCTCCCTGTCTCGGGATGCTGTGGGATGTGCCTGTTCTCCTTTCTTTGGCTTGCTGCTGCAAAGAGCTGCTGTTCCCTCACTTCAGTGTAATGCTGCTCTTTCGCATGAGCGATCTGTGGCTTGTCGCTTTAGAAAGAATAAGATGAGATTTGCTTTTTTAAAAATTTTCTTTTTTCACTTTTAGCAGCTAGCTTCAGCAATCCAAATGTTGCTACTGAAATGGAAGCCTTTAATTTCAAGTTTATAACACGAAGAAAAGCTGCAAACAGAGGCACAGCTAAAGCAATTTGTCTGTAAAGGAGAGAAAATGTGGTAGGTCGTGTATTGCAGGCTAGCGTTGCAGTCATTCTTTATGCAGTTGTTACGTTCTACAAGTTTTTGTCTTGGATTTAAGTGCTGTAACAGGAAAAAGATAATTGCTGGTTTCAAGGAAACTGTTTTCTGTCTTTTAATTGCTGGCATCCTCAATGCAGTATGTTCTCATTGCATGAAAATAAACCAAAAGCATTTTTAGTTGATGCATAGGGATGATATCTGTATTCCTTGCTTCTCCCAGAACTGCAGTCTTCCCTGGAGTGCACTGAACCTTTTTGTTTAAGTTTGCTTCAATTTTGAATGCTTAAACACTGCCATCTGAAAAAAAAACATTTGTATACGATAACATTAAAATTTAAGGGATCCTCTGAGAAGCTGATATGCATTTTGGTAATGAAAAGTACCTTGTGAAGTATAGTAAGTTTGCTTTTCATTGCACTGAGTTCAAGTGTTCAGAGGCCTGATGGTGTATCTGCGGCCTTTGTTGAAGATGTTGACTGTTCATTCATAAATGATTAACAGGTTGTTTTATTTAAAGGCATGTATCTGCTTCCTACTATGTCTGTGTAAAAACCATGGTCTGAAAAAAGCTGTGTGTACAGTCCTTATTTGAAGAATGTTGCGTGTTGATCCTGGAGACTTTGTCCTGCCTGCACAAAACTCTTCCGTATCAATTTGCAAGGATTTACTGCTAGCAGACTTCTCCATGTGACAACTTAAAGATGTCAGACTTCTAAAGTGTTAAAATACTGAGCATTGCTGAGATCAGGGAGAGGTGCTTCTATTCATGAAATTGTCATACTGCTTAAAGGGCTGTACAGTTTTCATTCAAGTTGTGACATTGTCGAAGTATTTCTGCTTTCTAATTTTTCTTTATCACTTTTCTAGCAAAAGTCCTTCACTGTTCTTAGCAGGAGAAAGCAACACAAAAAAGTCTGAAATCCATATCAAACAGCAAATGAATGTTGAAATGTTTTGAGTATAAGGCATTTTGTGTGTGCGTGCGTGGGCATGTTGAAGGACATGTTCTTGTGATGCTGATAATGAGAAGACAAGGCATCTCCTTCGGTAGTTTGAATTCCATGTTTATGAGCATTTGGAGCTTGTTAGTGCAAAACCAAAGCTCAGGGAATGAAGTTTTGGCTGGAAGTCCTCATGTACATGCAGAGCTGCTTAGTATTTAGTGCGTATTTGTTTCCCTTATGTCTGGTTTTGGGAAAACAGCCATGGAAGTGGTCAGAAACTATTTTGATCTAGGTAGTGCTTTATCTGTTTGGATTTATACATTGATGATGAGTAATGGGTTTGGTAAATGAAAGGAATACATTTAAAATAGTATGTTTTTTGCTTGAATCTATGAAAGATTTTTGCAGAATACAGTCTTGAACTCAAAGCAGTCATCTGCCCTGAACCTGCAAGGCGGTGCGGGGCGTGGGAGCTCTGCAGGACTGTGCAGTGGGACCTGCCTCGCCGCAGGCCTCCGCTTCCCAGGGTCCGGGGAGAGGACTGGCCTTCCTAAAGTACACCAGGGTTAACTTCAGGAAATTTTGAGCTTTCTAAAAGCTGCTTTCTCATCGATTAAATGAGAAATTCTTCGCAAAGTTAGCCTTGATAAGTCTGGGTGCTGTTGAACTGAGCATTATTGTAGAGACAACAAAATACCTTACTGGGTGGCTCGAGGTATGAGGAAGTATTAGTGTATGCTACGTGGTTATTTAAAATAGCTCCTGGTAGGAAGGTTGTATCCCTCAGAGACATATGTGTGAGCTAAGCTGTGTGTTGTAGTTAGATTGATGGCTTTGCATTTTTACTATGCTTCACTGAAAGCAGTAACTTAGAGGTGTATCTCAAAAATCTTGCAGTTCTCCCTGAAAAATCTGTTGGAAGAGAGAGCAACAGGCAGTGGAAGTGGCTGGAGGCTTGGTTGGCAGGACAATTAGCTGTCTTGTTTGTTGTTGAGGACAGAAGTTCTGGCTTTGCCTTGAAAACCAGAAATTGGTGTATTGAGTTTGGAAGTACTAAGCGTTTGGAAGAAAACTCTTTGTTACGCTTTCATACCATGTTACTGTTTTGAACTTAACTAGTATGCTGCCCAAGTTATGTGGCAGTGCGTTGGCTGTGAGCTTCCAGTATTGGCTTAGCACAAACATTTGCTGCAGCTTCATCTGGAGTTATTCTGGTTATAATGCTGAAAGTGTTGAAAACCTCAGTGTGAAACCCCGGAGCCGTATTCCTATGTGTTGCTTGAGAAAATGTTCTAAGAACTGTATCAAGCATTCTATGTCATAGGCTTTCTGTTTGGAAAACGTTTATTAATACGCAGAACTTTCAGGACATTGTTTAGCAGGCGTGGTGGTGTTGGGTTGATGGTTGGACTTCATGATCTTGGAGGTCTTTTCCAACTTTAATGCTTCTATGATTCTATGAACTGTTCTTTTAATAATGGCACTTCATTGTTTTAATTAAAACAAAAATGCAACTGGCAGATGCAGGCCAGCCAGCAGAGCCTTCTCACTGTCTGGCGCGTAGGAGCGGTGCTGCAGGGACGGGGGTGTTGTGCAAGGCTCGACCCTCCACCACAGCAGCCGGGCAGAAACTGTTCTTGAGCGAGGCGGCCTCGGCGAGGTGTGAGCGGCACCTGGGAGCTGGTCCAGGTTACTCTCCCAGGATGCGGGGAGTCGAGTGTGTCCCTGAAGACAGCGGGGTGATGCTTTGTTCATAATAGCCTTCTGTATGCTGTTAGTGCTCTCGGGAGCAGCATTACTGAAGGCAGCCATTCTGCCCCTGTGAAAGAAAAAGGTGGGGGGATGGGAGACTTGGATACTTAGTAGAAAACCAGTCTTTTACTCTTCATCAAGTTTTGTAACAGACTTGTTTTTCCTCTGAATTAGGTACAGGAGGATACTAATTGGTTTTGGCTCTCTGATTTTTCTAGTACTGCAATTCCCCCCGCGCCTTGTGGTTTGCCTTAAACATACTGTACTTGCTGGATCGAATGAGCTGTGTTTTCTCTGCTAAAGGCACACAAAACAAGTCCATGCCCGTTTTAATCTCATTAAGTTCCTCTCTAGCTGTTTCCCCTTTTGGTTGTAGATACTGCCCATATTTGGTTCTAGCTGTGGTGCAATCAGTTTATATCTGATTGTGTGGTATGATATGCTGTCTTGCTTGAGCAAACACCAATCATTTATGATTAGATGTGGCTTAGATTAGCAGATTATGATTTTAGTGTCTAAAAGTACATTATAAAAGGTCTTTTATGTAATGCAGTGTGTTATTTTTTTTCCTGTGAAAGATGCAACAAGAGGCACAAGGACTTGCCTCCAGCAAAGCTTCCGAGTTAAAACTGAGCAGAGGGAAGGGATGGTGTAAATGGTATAGTTCCTTGCCTAAATGATGTGCCCTAAAACACAGAGATGGCAGTGCATTACCAGGAAACTATTCCATTTGGTTTAATAACAAGCTGTTTTCACAATCTCATAATCACACCTCTTGTGAAAAAACACATGCTCTTACATTCTGCGTGGTGTGTTTTATATATTTGCGTTATACACTTCCAGATGCTCAATTTTAACAGCATTTCTTAAACACTTTGGTGCCTTGTTTGAAAGTACTCATGGTTTCAGTGAGTGCCATGGACTTTTAACCATGCTTTCTGCTGACCTTTGTGCTAGCAAACTATTAATGAGAAATTCTCATTAGAGTTTTGTTTTCTTGTAGATATTTGTTGTTCTACTTGTGTGAATAAAATTAGTTGGATAGGAAAGAATATCCACATAATTTCTGTGAAAAGGGAGTGGTAATTTGGAACACGCAGTGATATTACCTAAAATATTTTTGAGTAAGCATCTGTTTGGAAAGGTGTGCAGGTAAACCATCCAGGTGTTCTCCAGAGTTTCTTAGTCAAAACACTGTGCTCATCTTTCCAACTGCGCTATGTGTTTAGATCTTGCTGAGAAGGCCTGTGTTACATTTGCCATCACCTGTATTAGCAGTGAGGGGGAAAGGTTGGGGAACCATCTTTGCCTAACAAGTGGCATCTTAGAAATGCTGCGTTTTGTTTTGAACAAGATCATGCTACTTTAACTTCTGGAGCAATACTTGAGCTGGAAAGCTGAAGTTTTTCAACAAGGCAAGCATTTAATTACTTTGATTCCAGTGTATTTCAAATCCACTGTGATATGTAATTATCAGCTGTCATCTGGAGAAATGCTAAATTTTTTTTAGTATTAAATAAATATAGCTTGTGACATTTACCTTATAGTTAACAATGTGACATTTTCACGCCCCAGCATCTTGTGGCTGTCCTTTGTGCTTTTATATTCAACAAGAAAGAAAAGGGAGTTTGTTGGTTTGTTTCACTGCTGTAATATATTCTGATTTATAAGGGAGCATTCTAAAATTTGTTTGCTCTTTAACAATACATTTTTTCTCTCAATAGCCAACTACTCCACCAAGCCAAGGGAGGCCTGATTCACCAGTTTATGCTAATTTACAAGAACTGAAAATATCTCAGTCTGCACTTCCACCACTGCCTACAAGTGCTCCGGTCCAAATAAATGGGGAATGGGAAACCCATAAAGATACAACAGGACGCTGTTATTACTACAACAGAGGATCACAGGAGCGAACCTGGAAACCTCCGCGGTGGGCCCGAGATGCAAGCATTAATAAAGGGGATTCTCAGAGCCATGCAGATCATGAGGTAGTTTCTTCCGAGATCACGAGCAATGAGATTGTAATGCATGTAAATGCTGTTTTGCTACGGAATTCAGTATCACTGGGTTTCAAGGTGTCAAGGACGGTCTTCGTTTTGTCTTTTCGGTCATGTGTCTTGGTAAATTTAGCTCTTCAGTTCCTTCGATGTGTAAGAATGTGTACATGAGCTTTGTACAAGAGCAGTAAGTGGTAAAAATGCCTTACAGTCCCTCTGCATGTATTGCAGCTTTTCTTTTAGAGGTAAAAGAAAGCTAAGGTATTTTGAAACTAATATGACTATAAATGATAACAGAATGAGACAACTGTTGTAACTTCTCTGACATGGAGTGTGTTCTCTTTCCCGGTGTATTGGGAACATTTTTGGGTAAGAAGAGGGGAAAGCAGGAAGAGTGTGACAGCGCTTCTAGAAGTAGAATTTATGGGGGTGCATTGAAAGAGGCAAGGCGCATTATTTTTTTTTGTCAATATCAGTTAAATACACAGTGAAACAAAGATGGGGCTATACAGGTGTTTGCTACTGCTTGGTTAATGCCATGGCAGTAAATTTAAATGAGATGTTTTTCCTATAAAGGAAAATATTTCAGTAGAGAGGAATTGAGATGGATTTAGAGATAAAGATGGATGTAGAGAATTCCAGAGTTCTGGAGTCAAAACCAGACTTAATGGAGTTCCACAGCACCTTCCGCCCGCATCAAAAATACTGCCATAATTGAAGCTTCTATCAAATTAAAATATATTGATTTTTATTTTCATGGTTAGATTTATACGTACTTTTAATAATTTTATATAGTCTACAATGCTTTTAAAATGTTTATTTTTTTGAAGGGTTATATGTGACTGTTCAAACTCGAATTTTATTTAATTTGTGAGTTCTTAGAGGTGGAATAATCATAGTGAATATAAAAAGCAAGTTTAGGTGGGTAACTTGTTGCAGCATTTTATTTAATCATTTGCCTAGGAGATTTGAATCTGCACACTTGTCAATGATTTCTGCCTTAGGCAGCTGTAGAATAAACTAGGAGAAAGGGCAGTTAAAGGAGCTATATTTTGTTGTCAAATTGTGTTAACTTTGAGAAAATCCTTTTCTTCATTCTGTGAATGATATCCTAGAGAACAGAAGGCAAGACCATTAAAATTACCATGCCAGAAGCTCTCCCTTGGACCAAGTGTCCAGTTCCAAGGGTAGCAAATGCTGATGAGGGGAGGAAATCCACCCCAGCTTTTGGCAGTTAGCCGTAGGAGCTTTTGGCTAGATTACATTCATGCATAAACGTATTCTTTAGATATTTCAGTGGATTTTTGTCATTATGTGAAGCTGTGCTGCAGACCTTGCTTAAGAGAGTTGAAGCTTACCATGTAGCTATTTATGTTAAAAGATGATCTGGGCTAATATTTGAGGTGCAGATACATTCTGTGCAGCCAGTTGCTAGGGAGAGCCAGACAGTGGTGTGTGTTTATCTGAACTGCAGTGGTTCAGATAAAGCAAAGAAATAGCTGGGAGATGGATATTACTATTTAAATATGCTTAAAATAGTGCTTGTGTTCAAACAGTACTGAGGTTAATCAGTTTCCAGACGGAAAGAAAAAGCAAACATTTATCAAGAAATGTTCTACATATTTCACATTAATATACCCTTTTCAAATATGTATAGTTCAGGTGGATTTCTTCCTGAGCCTATTACAATGTTTAGTTTTAAAATTTAATAGTAGACTGCTCAAAAATTTTAGACTGCTGGAAGCCCTGTTGTAGCAGTCTACCTCGGGGACAGCAGGGCCAGAAACAGGAGAGAAAGGTGAAAGGGACCATGATTGCCTTTGGCAATGGCCTTTGTAGCAGCTGTGACACCTGCACAATTTTTCTTGCCACAAGCTAGTGCCAGCAACAGGTAAACTGCTGAAATGTTTGTGGCTGGCTGTTTGGTATCTCGCAATGGCCTATTAATTTCTCACTGACTGTCCTTTTGCTGGATAGGACTCTGTTTTTAGTCTGGATAAGGTGGTTGCTTTTTTGACTAGTAACTCTCCTTGTAGTAAGGGTAACTGGTTTTCTGTTGCCATCATTCTTCCTTCTTTTCATGGAAGGACTTCCAGTAATTCTTTCTCCCTCCCCATCTGGAAATGATCCCTCTGACTCTTACTTGTACCTCTGTACCATGACTTCACTGTATGGTTAAATTTTTTTTTTTTTTTATTGCCTATAACTTAGTTCAGCTCAGTCCTTCTGTTCATTTGTGATGCCTGAGGTATCACAGATGAGCCATCAGACAGTTACATCGATCAAGTTTTCAGTCTTTGTAAGACCAATGGATGATGCATGTTTTGATTAATTTTTAACTAGACACAAGTTTATATTTCCAGTAGCACAAGTTCTTTAAGTAATTTGTGTCCTCTCTGGGTTATCAAAGTTTGAGTCTAGGGAGATACATGTTGCAAGGTCATGTTTGTGTGCTTTCCAGCAGTTGTGTGTTGATTTTGAAGCTGCTGCACCCTCCCCCGTTCTGCATTTGGGAGTGTACTTCACACTCCATTGTTCACATTCACATTTTCATTTATGACCTCTGAGTACTTGAACTAAAATACTTCGCGTAAAGATTGACATCCAAGCCGAAGTTACAGAGAAATATAGGATATCCCAAATTTTGTCTGATTATGAAGACTTAGAGCAAGTATGTCCTAATAAATATCAAAACCAGATTTAATTTTATTATAATGAAGTTGCCCTTATTCACTAGTTTTAGTTATGGTCATTCCCTTCAGATTTAGTAATAAAAGAGCATATACAGGAAGGTTAAATGCTAGTTATATCTCTACTCGTTTGTCTTCAGAGCAGCTTGTATTGTATTAGGTAACAAAATGGCAAGGTGACGTAAAAAATAAGATCTGTGAATGTTCATATATTCTAATGTGTCTGTAATGTATTAGAACATGAAATAGCTTATAGTTGCTCTTGGAACTTTGTGATTAGGAAATTGAACTTTATTGGATAATTAAGAAGGGGCAAAATTGTACCTAATTTGTGAAAGAACTTGGTAACGGATATGGCAAAAAGAAAAGAATTGTAGGTTATGACAGTTATTTAGATGGGGTGGGGGAAGCAGTAAAGCCCTGTTGACAGGGACTCTAGAAAGTGTAAGAAGATTTTGGAATTACAGATAAAATTTATCAGAGGTAGTGACTTGTTAGTGTATTTGAGGAAGGAGTGCTTAACAGTAACTGGGAGCAATATGGCAGATAATAAAGAGATTTAATTAAGGTGGACTGTAAAAGGAAAGAGATGTCGTCATTTCAGAGAAAGGCAAACCTCTAATACCTAGCTGGGAGACCAGAATGTGATGTAGAGACCAACAAATTAACCAGCAAGCTGTAGAAAAGCAACAGGATTTTATTTAAATTGCAAACTGCATTTAAAACATGTGGCCAAGATGCAATGTCATTCTCTGTTTTTTTTTTTTGTTTCAAAGTTAACAAAGGGTAGTAAAGAGATGCTAGCTTCTTTATTAGTCAGTATTCTTTCTTATTGTTTTGAATTTTAGAGGTAGTAGTAATTCTCAAAACTAGACTGGTTAAGTGAGAGAAGAGAGACTGTAACTGTTCCTTCTTTTATTGAATGCGTGGTGATGAACTGGTCTCTGCCCTCAAGAATCTTCCATGTAAATGGCAAAACGCCAAGAAGGACAGTAGAAGTGGTGGTGTCAGCGACCTTTCCTGTAGTTCCCTATAGTGTCACACCAAAGTTCTTACAAGGTGTAAGGTTGGGCAGCTGTCTGCTTAAGATGGCTTTATTTAAATGTGGTATGGTATAATTTAGGATGGGACTCTGAGAAGAAGCGTGGGCGATATGTAAAAAGTGTAGAGGCAGTTAATACTGAAAAAGTGTTGATAGTTAAATAGAAAACGGTTTGGCTAGTGTTCTCTGACCCCTGTTGATGCAGCTTTAGCGGTTGTTCCTGCTAGCTGAGGCACAAGGAATGCCTTGGCTTGGTAAACTCAGTAATGACTTGGCAATTTCATTTAAGTTTAGGTCTGCAAAGGTACATGAGTTTAGTTAAGCCTCGAAGCATCAAGACTATTATTATATGGGCACCTTACAGGCAGACACGTTCGCAGTCATTCTTGCTGAACAACAGTTTTTTTCCCAGGAGAATTTTCATTTTTAAGACTTCTGTTTAGTTTTACATGTGTACAGTGTCCTCAGTATCAGTAGTTGCTTGGAAGAGGCAAATACAAATGCATTGTTATTCAGCCATAATTCCCGTTAATATAAGAAATATGTTCAAAGTAGTAGACCTTGGACATATGTCAATGAACTTAATATTTAACCATTAAAACATAATGTGAACTTAAATACTTTTCTACAGTGTAACTATCTTATAAAACAGTAGTTCAGGTAGGGCCAATAGCACTCCTATCAACTCCTCAGTCTTAATTCTTCAAGTGTAAAAATGGGACTGAAGACATTTTTCCCACAGTGGTTAGAAATTAGCACCTCAGAATTTCATGTTACATGCAAGAGAGGTAGCATTGTTTAATCCATAGTTTACATGTTTGTATCCTGTAGGCTGTGGAGGACACTTACATTTTTTTTTTTTGTGTTACTTTATTAATAGACATTAAAATTTCCAATGGGTTTTGCTGTGCTTGGTAAGCTGGCTCGTGTCAGTGTAGGGAGTTTGTGTCACACAAGTGGTGAGGCACTCGGAAAGGTAACACCAAAAACCTGTGTAATAATCATTTGAAAATGTCATAAATACGTAGTCTCTGAAAGCATTGACTTTTAAAAACTGGTGAGTTTCTGATGCCTGGATATTTTTTGGTAAGATTTCAGTTTTTCAGGAGAGGTTTTTTTTCTAGTTTAAAATTGAAATTCTGCCTGTCTCCTGCTTTATAGTTTTCCTCAAAACCCTTATGCTTGTGTTATAGAACCTTAGTCAATATTTAACTATTATCATTTCTGAATAGCAGGTTGTGTTCCCTCCTGAAGTGCTATGCCTCCTGTTAGCCAAGGATCCAAGAGATTGTGAAAGGAAACCTGCCCCGAGTTCCTCGGGAGACTGTGGCACGGAGATAATGTTGTGGGAGATGAATGCAGGCAGATTTTTTTCTTTGGTGTATGGGATGGATGCTTTGAATAATACTACAATACCTTAGCAAGGAGATGAACCAGGTGTACAAGGGAACAGCGATTGTTTAATGTGTGTGTGCAAAATCTTTTTTCTACTTTACACGTCGAATTTATTCCTTACATTATTTTCTGAAGGTGGAGGTCAATTATAATCTTACACCTCAGCTAGCTGTGCCTGGTAGAAAGCCTTGTTTTTGCATTGCTCTTTGTCACACGCACCAGAGTTGGAAGGAGAAGAATGGAAATTCCTAATATTGTAGGATGCGTTGCACGGTACCGTAAAGTGCTAGGACCTATGAAACTGGAGTTTCAAGTTGTCCTAATGATTATTGTGTTTCCAGATACTATTTGGGAAGGGAAGAAAAGGATTTAGATATGAAAGTTGGGATGTTGCCAGAAAACCAAGGTAGCAGGTCTGCCAAGTTTTTGGAGGCAATGTGGGTTACTAAAGGTAACTCTTCATCGTTCAGTAAAGTAAATTTGTGGAAATAAAACTTAGATTGGCAAAAAAATCGGAGTTTAAATTTGAGTAGCTGAAATTGTTCTGAAAATACTTTGAATTGCCTAGCGATTATCGAATATTTCTGTACTGTAAAAATGCATCTCTTATTCTCTGATGTAAGATATATTAATGTGAACTCCCTGAATTTATTACTATTCTCTTTCTAGTCAAATAATCTTTGATCTTTCAGATTTTAAAGCACTTTCATTCTCAAAACTGCCTTGTATGTTTCTGACTACTTGTAGCATCTTTCATCAGAAGAAAACGACCACAGTTCTTGTTACAGCCAGTCAGATAGTCAGTATGGTTCTCCTCCAAAGGGTTGGTCAGAAGAGTTGGATGAACATGGTCAAACCTTATATACCAATGACTATACTAATGAAAAGGTACTTTTTCCTTCTTCTCGTTGCGTGTTCTAAATCTTTTCCACTAATTCACTGTTAGAAATGCAGATTTCGTTTCTAGATGTGAAGAGCATACCTCAGCAGTATCTCCTTTTGGTTTTTAAATATGCGTGAAACTTTAGCAACTGAACTGACTTTTCCTTATGTATGTTCTTTACTATTTAAAAAAAGCTTTCTTATTTCCAGTTGGGTATCAGATTATATTAAATGAATATATGTATAACTTTTTAAATTCATGCCTTCCCCATCCTCTTGGTTACACTTCAGTAATGAACTCCATACCAGTATAATGTTTTTCTTACTGCCTGTTAAGAGCTGCCCTTGTCTGTATAGGCCTTTCAGTTAGGATGATTTCGAACTGAAAATAATGCTGGTTTATCAGTTTCATCTTTTACTTTACTAGAGATTTTTCACTGCTGCTTTCAGATGTAGACAAACTTCTTAATTAGACTACAGCCGTATCAGCAGATTTAAGTTCTGTTCTAAGTATGTAATTGCTACTGACAACTCAGTGTGATTCTGGGCACGTCATAAAAATTTCTCCCAAGTAGGATAAATGACAGTATTTGCTTATATTTGTAAAGCAGTCCATTTTTGTAATTGTTCACTGAAGTTGCATTTTAGTTTTTTTGACTTCAAAAAGTGTTCATTGAAACAGTGGTCAGTGTTTGGTATTATAACACCACCTCTTCTCTGGTTGATGTATGCAAGGTTTTTTTGAAAGAAGTTTTTAAATAATTGAGTTTTATGTCAGTTTTGGAATTTTTTCCTGCTTAATCTCTTTCTGTTAAACATCTGTAGAGCGCATGCCTATGTTATGGCAAATACACAAACTTTTTCTTTAAATTGCACTGGGATTGATAGAAAACAGCGTTTGCTATCACTTTTGTGAAACCTGCTTCACTTAAGAGCTTTGCCATGAGTGTTTCTGTGCGTCGTCTTGTAGACTTTTGCTCATTATGGTTCTTTCCTTTCTGCATACCTACTCGCAGTTGTCAGTTCTACCCCTTTCATTGTAGGAGCTGCTTATAGAGGTTTCAGAAATTATACTGTCGTCTTCATGATTTATTTAGGAACTACATCTCATGTTCCTATTGACGTTTTAAAAACAGAGTTGTTCAAGTGCGATTGTGTCTTAAATTATCAGCAGTTGCCGGTTGAGCTTCTTGTAATTCTTTAATTTTATGTATAAAATCCTTACACAGATCTGATGCAAAGACTGTGCCTCCGTAAACTGACACCGTAACATTGAGAACAGCAAGATCTGCCATCTCCAAAAATATCTGTTTGTCACAATCTCGTGTGTGATATTGCAGGACTGTTTTCTGAGGAGTTACAGAAGGAAAAAAAATACTAGTGAACCCAATTCAGGAATCTCAAAACTGTGTTGCTGGCGTTGTTGACTAACCTTGATTAGTTAACGGAGGCTGTGCACTAGACACTGCTGAAATGGATGGCACTTCATTAAAAATTAACTTTAAATCCCAATTGCCAGAGACTTACTATGTTACGACTGCCACTCTGATTACATTTCCAATCACCACATTTCTTTCTACAGTGGATAAAACACGCAGATGAACAAGGTAGACCATACTACTACAGTGCTGATGGTTCCCGATCAGAGTGGGAGTTACCTAAGGTGAGTGACCTGGAAAAGAAACTTTGACAACTTGGGGCTTTCCCTTCCTCCTCAATAAATGTTCTGTGGGGCCTTTAATGGGAGTTATTCACAACAAGAGGATGTATATGTTGCGCTTGGTTATTTCTTGCGTTTTTGTGGAATTTCTGGTTGTGAAGAGAAAAAAATATCCTCGAGGACATGAAAAATGGATGTATGTAACTATGCAGATGTCAGAGAAAATCTTGTGTCTTTGCTGAACTGAGCTTTTCATCCAAAGCTGCAGAATAATGTCTGTGACTTTGCTGTGATAAAGAAAACCTCTGTAGGAAAAAAGAATTCGGTTTTTTTTCACTGCTGAATGTTCCTAAGAAACTGTAGTCTATTTTTAGTTCCCTCCAAAATGCTTTTACAGACAGGTGTTGAAAAACAAACGTTTCAGCAGAGTTTTGTGGTATCTTTGAGGATGACACAGTTTCACCATAAGTGTGTTCTGGTGTTTATTAATTTTGAAATGAAAATAGGAATTTGTGGGAAAGTGGCAGAGCTAGGGACAGTTGGTAGTCTGAGGATGTACCTGATACTATTTAATTCTCATTTTCACTTTGAAAAAACTGTAGTACATTTGTCATAATGTAGTTGCACACATATGTCCTGCTATGGGGATGTTTGTTCAATCCTACATAGTAAGATGACCAGTAAAAAAAGACATTTCACCCAGGTTTGTGTGTGTAACTATGAAAGAGCATGTTTCTCAATTACTGTTTCATCTGTCCGAACACCAGTGTCCCAGGTCACTTCCACTTAGGAAGCAGCAACCTTAAAAGACAGTGCTTTCCTAATATTTGTAAGAAAATATTTACATTGAAATTTATGAATGAAGCTATATACTAGACTGTCTTGTTACATCCGTAGAAGAATTTGTAGCTGAGTCACTGAAGAGTTGACTTAGCTTTGTGAATTCTCCTATGTTGCTCTGCTGTGTTAGGTAACTTAAATTTTGTAACTTAAACAAACCTAACAATATAATCTGTAATTATTGGTTTTAAAAGCTACTTAGCTATTGATTATCTATTAGATTAAATAGAAATCTGAAAATCTGCTACAGCAAGTTTTACCAGAAGCAACTGTTAGTTCAGTATGTATAATTAAAGTTAATTTGGGGGAATAATGTCTTGGGTACTTCATTCTATGGCTTCTGCAATGCAGAAAGTTTTGACTGTGAAGAAGTTACTTTCCACTAAAATCAGTTGGGTTTGGGTTTGAACTAAATAGCAAATGGAGTTGACTTTAATCCAACTACAAGAAGTCACAAAGATAATCCAGAACTGTTACCTGAGGCATATTAACATAAAGGGATGGGGTCAAATATTTGTGTGTTCACGTGTGATATTCCAGTGGTTCAGAACAAACGTCTGAGCTGAATTGATAGCTACCTACAGAATGAAACATAGCCCTGGGTTGGAGTTTGTGATCTGATATGCTTTAGTTCTTGTTCATGTGAGAATCATCACATATTGCTGTTACAAATTTTTGTTGAACATTATGTCTTATGAGCCATTTGGGCCGAATGTACTCTCCAATTCCTTCTTGAAACTAGTAAATGTTAGGTGGCACCAAATACAAGGTTAGCAGAAGTAAAGGAGTGATTGACTCTTGGATTCATAATCCAAGACCCTTTGTAATTCCAGAAATCCTTAGTTTTTAACTTTAAATGCTGTGGAATAGATAAAATACTTCAGCAAAAGATTTAGCAAGTTTATGTAACTATATACAGCAGAGATGTTTTACACTTAGAGTAATTGAAGCGTGATTAAAGATTAGTCTCTCAAAAATCTTACTGAAGCTGGTTCCAGACGTGCTTGGGAACAAATGAATTGGAAAGACAATGCAGATCACAGAACTGCTTTGAGGAAAAATAATCTGTATTAAAAACTCTCTCGAGTGGTGAGCGAAAACCATAGGAAGACTTCAGCATTGTGACTTTTGCTTAAATGAAAATTAGGTTGCTAGTAAAAAAACCCCTACTCTTAGTGTTTTCCCAGTGTATGTATTTCGAATACTGCCTTCCAAAATTTGTTGAGAAATAGTGATGGAATAGCATGGTCATGTAGTGCTGTTAAACTAGAAAAAGAAGAGAATCTTTTTGTTAGGTGGTTCTTAATAATCTGGATTTTGTTGGAACTAAAAATTGTCCAGAAATTTCTGGAAAATAGCACATTAGCTGAGCTAATACTGTAACATTAAAAACCTTCACTGTTACAGCATTAACTGCGTGAACATGCTTGAGAATAAAGCTTCCAGTATTCTTATATGTGTGTTAAAAATTGTGAGGGTATATGTTGGGGGGGGCGGTTACAAAACAAATTACTTTAGACAACCTCATGGAAAGCCCTCCAGTCATGTAAATTTAAATAACATCTAGGAATAGCTGAATGCCTTTGGCTGAAATGACATCTTGGAGTAGCTTTGACAACTGCTAAAAAGTCTGTTAAGGCTCATGATGAACATGACCCAGCTTTTTGCAGTGAAAGAGAGGAAAATGCTGAATTATTCTTTAAAATGGGTAATAATCTTTAACCATAATTTGTACTACGTCTTGCAAAAGACTTCGAGTTTTCACTTACGCCTGTGTATTCTGCTGCATTCAGTTGTTGGTTCTTGTCAATTATTAAAAAAAAAAAAGAAAAATGGATAAATCAGCAAATAAAAGTTCATTCCTGTGTAGATCACGATGATAAAACATGTTTATTTCCTGTGTAGTGAATGAATAGTATCTAAATGGTGTTGAGGAAGACTACAACCCTATTCCAGAAATCTAGTTTTCTAATGCAAATTCCATAATTTAAGCAAATAAGGAATCTATGTTGGGGGGTGGGGGAGAAAATTAAATTGATCTCAGGAATGAGAACTCTCTAATTTATGAAGTTTAAAAAAGATCATTTATCAAAATGACAAAGTGAGGGAAACTATGTAATAAATATTGAACAAGTAGCTCAAAGGGGAGGCAGAGAGGACGACCTAATAATGATGAGAGATTAATGGTCTCTCAGCTTTCAAAATGCGTTCCTAGGCTGATAGCCAATGTAACAGCGTGATGCTTGGCCATGCTCTGACTGAGCTCTCTGATCCGAGAGCAGACTTTGAAAGAAAATGCATATACTATAAGCCTGTGGAGTGAACTCGTAGTTCTGGTGCTAATATTTACAGACTGTGGTACTGCAGTTACACTTTCTCTTCTCAGAAGTTCCTGCAGTATCAGCTCCTCTTGCTGTATCCACAGAGGAAGCACTAGGTTAGAGGAGCTTCAGTTTTGGCAGTCTTAGACCAGCAGTCTGGTAATTCACTCCCTGCGCACTGTCAACATCGAGCATGAGCTCAGGGGCCTCAATTCTGATACTCCAGTGAAAGATTTTTCTGCTGGAGACCTGGATGCTGTCAAACGGGGCATGCTATTGGAAAAATGACACTAAAACATAATGCAGGTAATACCAGGAAGATACCAGGCAATAAAAAGGTGAAAGAAAATAAAGATGAGAACATATAAATAGGGCCTGGTTGTCTTATGGCAAATCTGCTGCCTTCTGAGCTATGCTACTTGATTTGAAGGAAAATACGTGTGTGTTGACATTCATATTGACTTAAAGTCCATGCACTAAACAGTATCATTAGCAATAGTGAATCATCTTCACGTTCTTGTCATAAAATTTGGGATTGCTTGGCAAAAGTTGAGACAGTCTCAGCTAATATGAAGATGTAGGTGGTTTTTAAGGACAAAAGTGCAAGTGATATGACAAACCCAAGAGAAGTGTGAGGAGGCAATCAGATCCACCCCCCGTTTCTCTTTTAATGCGTATATTTGTACTGAAGAGGCCTGGTCTGGTCTTCCTCATTTGCCCTGGTGTTTGGTGGATCCCATCCCCTCCTCCCAAATAAGATGGGGGGTGGAAGTGCCCCCAGCTGTTCTCTGGGCAAGCAACAGGGCCTGTGGCAATCAGTGTTGACTTGGAGCTCTTCAAAGATCAGCAGTCTTAGTAATCCTGAGGGTTAGAAGGTGAAGCAGTGGACATCCAAGACAGCAAGGAGAATAGAGACATCCTATGGCAGAGAATGAGGAATCTTCTTTCCCCAGAGAAAGGAAGGGAATGAAGTCCTTAAAAAGACAAAAAGAATTCTTTTGTATTTGTGTAGGTTTAAGAAAAATGTATTGTTTATTTAGGTGATAAGAAAAGCAAAAGTTGTAACATAGGTGTTATGTCCACTGCAGTGCCAAAAAACTTCATTCAAACCCAATGACAGTAGAAGCACTAGAGAGTGGTTTTGTTCTGAGGCAACATTTAAACTTTTTTAAATAAAATCTTCGATTTCAGACAGTCTGGGACAACTGGTGTCATGGTAGAGTATATAATGTGCTAAAAGGTACTTAAGATATCATGGCATTTTTAAACTCTGTGGTTTTGATCTCTGATTGCAGGAAGGTAGAGTAAAATGCTTGACCGTGGGTCTTTGCTAACTTGCACTGTGTGTTGCTTCCCCCTCTTTTCTCCCTTTACTCGCCCAGTTCGTTTCATCTGGCTAAGGGCGTTGTTAACACAAACCAAGAAGAATCTTTTTTTCTGTTTCTTGAAGCTGACAGATCTGTGTCATCCCTGTAAGAATGAGGACAACTGCTACAAATAACTCAGAGGCGTTACATTTATTTCAGTCACAATTAGGCTAGGATAGAGCCTTCATCCATGCCATGTGTCAGGTTAAAAGTTAAATATAAATCACTCGAACAGTTGAGAGGGTTAGAAAATTTTATACTAAGGCAAAGAAAGCTCTTAAGTAGCTGGTGAAGGCATTCAACGAATTCAGCAGTGAAGATAACCATAACCCTGTGTGACCTGAATTTACACCACTGGTGTCCTTACCCTGTGCCAAGAGGTGTTACAACAAGCAGTCTGTGTTACCTGGTACACGCAGTCAGCGTACCAATGACTTGCTCCCTTCCTGGTGGCAGATGCTCGCAATAAAACGAGGAACAAACTGAGGTGATGTGCCAGAGGTGTTAATGTAATGGGACAAAATTGAGTTTGTGGAGGATTTTGAAGGAGCAGTGGTGTGTGTATTTGGAGTTGTGTGCTACATTATCAAAAGCTTTAGAATTAAGAAAATAACATCACACCCTAAGAAGATGCTATTAAGGCTTGTGTTGTAGCAGACCAATGCTTAGGCTTGAATGTGGGTCAGTTTTATTGCAATGTATGGCTCTTGTCTGATCTCTGTCTTCCAGATTACACAAAGGCTTAGGCGTAGAAAGCCTTCTTACAGTTATGTAAAAATAAGATTTTTGCGTGAGGGAAGGAGAGCCCAACCTAGTTGCTAATTGTTGCTGATAGAGTGGGAAATATCATTGTAAATGCCTGTAGGAGAGGCAACACCTCTGCAGGTAGGAGTCCTGTAGAGTGCCAATAAGTGAATCTGACCTGAAACTGTTCTGCAAGTCTGAGCTAAGAAGATTGGGTGGGGGGGACACCAAAGAGTAGCAGAGGTGGTGTCATCTGACCTGGCAAGGCTACTAGCTCTGGCTGCTCCTCCCTAGCCAGTGGACGCTACGTGGTCTAGAGGATGGTGAGTTCAGCTGCATAATACAGCATCTGAAAAAGTGTCTGTGCCTCACTCTGATCACTCTCTTTGGAGATCACAGACCAATCTATTTGTTTTAAAAGTGGAAGCTTGTCTTCAGCCCAGCTTCCCCCCCCCCCCCCCCCCC
>Ga0181612_123899_pt1 | contig 20964 bp, 14 predicted proteins | sample HoacroProtozoa21_FD_119630 | JGI IMG/M metagenome (GOLD analysis project Ga0181612, IMG submission 119630) | Hoatzin crop microbial communities from Cojedes, Venezuel. Combined Assembly of Gp0051906, Gp0051904, Gp0051908
ATAGAGGTGCTTACCGAAATGGAGTGAGTTTTGATCTTTTCTAATCTTTCTGCCTGTCAACACTATAAAGACAGCAACACACTAAATATAATGTACTGATCATGTTAACAATATGTAGAACAGAAAAAAAGCACAGTTAAATCATAAAATCAGCTAATAAAGTAGGCAATAGCACTTTACATATGGAAGTCAGTGATTCTGATTAAGAAAATCTGAGTTTGTTGGCTACTTGCTGATGACATGGCAGGAGATGATGTCATCAATTTATATCAATGCAAAGGGTACCTTATGCTGCTGATATTATGTTAAGTGGTCCTACTGTAAACAGAATTCAGTTTCAAAAGCCAAAAGGAAAACCAACCGTGATCTTACACATTAAATGTATGTGTCTGTGTGTGCACGTGTGCATCCATATGTTGGTGAGAGAGTGTGTATGTATGTGTATCGGTTCTCTTTAATATCAAGTGAAGCTCTTTATGCACAAGGACACCCACTTCTTCGTTCGTTATGCTACTGTTAGATTAATCTGTCTTTTAGCTGAACAGGTCTTATTTCTGACACGGTGATGGACAAATGTCAATGAGAATTCAAGGTGAAGGATTCCTTTCAGCCTTTCCTGTTGTGCAAAACAAAAAAGGCAATCTAATTATGAAGAGTTCGAGTACGATGTCAGTGTCTCTCTTTGACTTGTCTGTGGAAATTGTCCTCACCATACAGATGGATGAAAGACAAAAATAATGACAGAAATCAGCATCACCCAATTTTCTCTGCCTACAGAAGACATGCACTTTTGATTCACATCCCAGGCCCAGTTCTTATCTTCTTCACAATATTCAGTCCCTCCTTCTCTTAGCCATTCACTTTTTCTTATACCACATCAGTCTAGCACAGCAGATGCTTTCATTAAAAATGCTGAGAAATAGAGATGACTGCTGGTCTGGCCTGGAATTTGGAAAGAAACTCATTTTAAAATAAAAATGAATTTAAATGTCTCTGGATATGGCACTGCTGAAAGAAGCACTGCTGAAGCTCTCAATTTATTCCACCAAGAACTTTCAGGTTAATATATATTAATGTGCTTTTGGTAGGTCTGCAATGGAAGTTTGATTTGTTTCTCCTAGAAGCAATTCACATTTAAATTCCAAAGCTGTCGGCATCTGAAGAATGCTTAGGTTGACTTAATCAAGGCAAATCAAAATATACAGGGATTAAAAGAAGCCAACAGCCTACATACAGTCTATTTAGAGAAGTAGCCACTTGACAGCATTAAGGTGGAATAAAAAAAAGAAAACAAAAAAAAAACCTTTTAAAGCTTCGAAACATATTTTTAGACCCAGAAGGCCTGATCCTGATGTCTAACCAATGCAACCAACTACCTTCAGCATAAGAGCTGAGAGAGGAACAAAAGCGAAGAAACCTGTTTAAAAACTGTCTTCACATGCTCCTGATGCATTCACAAGCCTACTCTGACTCTTCTTTGAATTGAAGGAGATGCTGGAGAGGAAGCTGTAGCCAGAATTTCAGCCACAGTGGGCAAAAGTTGTGAACCAACAGCTCTTCATTGAGACTCTCTGTCACGATGGGAATCTCTGGCATACGCCTGTCAAAAGAGGCAAGGGAAAAGTCTAGCTGTGGGAGTGGAATGAGATGCTTAGCCACTACAACCACTAGTCATAATCACCATATGCAGAACACCCAACCAAGCAGCACTCCCTGGGGAAAGGAGTAAGCTGGCTTTTTCAAAGTTTGACTTGGGACCACTTTTTACAATCACATAAGAGGACTTCGCTGTCAACAAGGGAACCTCAAATCTGCTTATCTTATCCTCGGTTTCCTCATCATCATGCAGCTGCCCTTCCCAACCCCGGCCATTGATCTCATGGTAGTTCACAAATTTATGCACAACAGACAGCAACGTGTTAATAGGAAAAAGTGGCACGTTTCTAAGTGGTCTATTTTTGTTTCTGCATTTTTTTTTTTTTCTGGAAAAGCTAAAAATCCTATTAAAATAATTTGGCTGGCTTTCACTCTCTTCACTAATCAGACTGGCTAGCAAGCGACTTGTTGGTAGCAGAGAAATACCTGTCTTCCAGACTTTACTAGTAACACCAATTAACACAGCAGGAATTATAAATATTTCTACCATGCAAGGGATCATTGCAAGGCAGTGATCAACACTCTGTTGAGCAGGGTGAATAATGACTCGCAATACTTGTGTAAGTTTCTGCTCTCCAGCACTGGAAAAGAGAATAGGAGAAATGTATTTTTAGCCTATTTCAAGAAAGAACAGCTAAATTCTTAATGAAAAAAAAAATCCCCAAACTGTACTTGTCATAATGTGAAAATGCATGTGAGATGTAATGTCTATTAGCTTCTATTTAGCGTCTTCCTCACACCAGGGAACTTTATAATAAGAAGCAGCTGAGGAGAAATCAATGTTGGCCTCCATGGATGTTCTGTATTCATAGGGATGGCTCCTCTGATTGATTTGTTGGCAACATGAGATAAAAACAATTTAAATCAAAAAAAGAGTCTAATGAGAGCTAAAGCCTATACGAGAAAGAGTGGGAGACTAACACCAAAACAAGGAAGAGATCCCTAACAGTTCCTCTGACCTTGCTTTATTAAGGTTTTGTGTACCTGGACAAGGACAAGGGAAGGAGAATGGCTTCTCCCCTAAATTTGACCCCCCAAGGTAAAATAATCAGGTCAAAACACTTCAGGCATTGCAAAGTATGAGAGGAACTATTTGGCTGAAATAATAGCAGAAGCCATTTATTCTTCTCCAGTTTATAGACTAGACAGCCTTATTCTTATTTTTTTATGTTTATAATAATGTCTCCCTACTTGCACTGCTGCAAAGCCAATCCTCCAAGCTTCCACACAGCTCTACTGCGACAATGCAACAGTACAGAGTAGCTACAGGTCAATCCAGCACCTGATACTACCTTCAGAATATAGTCTCCCCCCAGAAAAGAAAATACTTCTCATAACTATTACAAAATATACGGAATGTCCTTTTCCTCTTCTACAGAGAGTTTTACACACTGTACTATATACATTTATGCTTCATAGCCACAGACACCTGTCTCAGCAAATGTCAAACAGGGAGCCTACTCCTGAAGGCAGCAGAGGGGGACCTGGAGCATTCACACAGGTACAGATGAATGAAGCTTGAAAATGCTATGAAATATAAATTACACTGTACGTACATTCAGCTCAGTGCCACTCTCCATGTAAAAAGCTAACTACATGCTCTTGGTGCGCAATCTTCTGATGCTTATATTCTTTCCAGTCGGTGATGTGCATCTGCACCACAGGTCTCTGCTGTATATCCTGATGGTGCCTAGTGCACAGAAATCCTGTTGAGATCAATGAAACTTGTATGCGTAGAAGGGGCAGGGAATGAGCAACAGAGATCCCCGAGGTAGATAAGTCTTAAAAATCAAGTTCAAGGAAGGTGAGTTTGCCCTGTGTGACTGCTAGAAGATTTATTTCAGGCTTTATACAATTCACTGAAACCCAAAAATAGGTCTGGGGTTTTACTTACTGCCGTTGCTTTTTAAAGCAGCACTGAATTAATTGTATTTGGAGGCAGATCATGCAGTTCTGTACACTGTCCAACAAAGAGCAGCAACTATTGTCATCCAGCACAGATACAGAGTCAGGATATAGATGCACTGAGGTGTAAAAATTCCAAATCGAGTGGGAGTCTCCAGCCTAATGTATAGCTGTGCACTTAGTCTGAAGTGCTTTTGGCAGAAAAGAATCAAGACATAACACTTAGGCTTAACAGTAGAGTACTTACTCTTGTCTTTTGTCTCCTGGTGGTGGTTAAGTGGCAGAACAGAGTTGGTTATAATGCAAAGTGCTTTCATCCATACAGGATTACGCGCTGCTCTCTTCCTCAAGATTTCCATTTGTGTGCACTCCAGGATCAAGTGTATTTTCCCAATACATGACAGAATTATCAGGGAAACTGAGCTCTCATAAGGCTTCACACCTTATCACCACTGAGCACATACTAGTACTTCATACAGACTTCCCTGGATCACAGCTGCTATAAAACACAGCAAACTGAAGGACACCAAGATTAGGCCATTGGCTAAAAACAACACCAGAACAGAGTAGAAAGTTTGCTTTAAAGATTATCTGCTTATGTGAGTCGCTTTTCTCAAAGCTTTGCAGTTAGATGTTTTCTTCCTTCTAAGTTAGTACATGCCAGTGTAACATCACAGTCTCTGCAGCTCATCCCCTGTAACTCACCACTATAATCAAATGTTAACATGAATGACCCAGAAAGCATGCAATCACTCAGCATCGACACAAAACTACCTCTGTCAGGCCACACGGGTTTACAAGGTACAAAAGAGCTTTTTGCTGTGAAGGACAGATATTCCAGCAAACACACTCTGCTAAACATCCACCTACAAAACTTAAAGCTCTTCATCACACAGCTCTGATCATGCAAGTATTCCCAAACTAAAAAATAATATGCCCTTCTATTTTATGCTCTGCAGAATGCTTCCACATATTGTTAGTCCATTCCACTGGAGCGTACATCCACTCAGCTCTATTTTTTTCTTCATTTTATGATTTAGTGCACTCCTTACATTTTTAAGTTCATAAATTTTTTTTTTAAAGTAATCTTCTCCCTTCAGAATGAGGAATCGCTGCCTGTTTTGTTTTTGATGAAGTATGCCAGCTGCCATGCACTACACAGGGCCTTCTCTGTTACCAGTTCAGTTTCACCACAGGGCATCAGTTTGCAACTGTTTCAGCAGTCCACTAAATCCTAAGAGTAATCACATGTTCCTACCAAACTGCCGAAACTTATCAACCAACCAATGCAAATAAATGCGTACTTTCAAGGTACTTTCAAGAACATGTTCAGCTGAGCGTAAGGCTTGTGCTATAATTCTATCCCATCCAGGTTACTAGCACAGCAACCAGCACTTTGTCATCTGAGCATATAATGCATGAAATGCGGAAATCTGGAACCCACAGCAGGGAATGCCAGGGGCCACTTCCCCGTGTCACGGTCTGGAGTATTAGGAAACATTTCAGGAAAAATTTCAATCCTCTGTCAATCATCTGCATAGCAAAATGCATCATTGTACACAGAGGAGAGACAGCCTTCCTCACTCATGGATGCCCACCTTGGCTTATGGATACCCACAAGTGGTTACGGAGGATACAAGAGGTGTTTGTATCTCCCATAAGCGTGAACTTCCCATCCTGCATGGAGAGTGCAGAGTCATTAGTCTTAATGATTCAGTCATCTCACCTGGGGATACATCTGGTCATGACTGCTAGGCAAACCTTGGGAGTTCAATTCCCGGCATTGGCAGCTCAATTTATTTACATAGAGATGATGAAAAATCAGCTCGACAATGTAATACAAACCAATAAATCACATATCCAGATATAGCTGTCTGCCATAAATAAAAACACCCCAATAAAAAACAGTGAAATACATTTTAAAAAGAAATGTTCCAAAAAGCATAGGACCCAACCACTTCCACTAAAATCAGTTCTCTCTAACCTCAAGATGTATACTCTATTTTGAGGGCCAGTCACTAGAGCTTAGGAGGATTACAAACATTTGTTCTGGTCTCAGAATTATGGCCCAGGTTTAGAAACCTGAAGATCTGGGTTCTGTTTCTGTCTAGCCCTCAGAGAGTCTTGTTGGGAGGTTTTCACACTGACTACACTGCAACTGTCTCTGCAACTCAGTGGGGAAAAATCAGGGCTTCAGCTCCCCATACATTTCACATGGAGAGCAGGAGTCTTCGGGAGGCCAAGTCAACTCATCTGAGCAGGATGCTGAGTACAAAAGGTATCAAGCACGCCTACCCTTCACCTCACTGTATCTACTCCTCAGTATCTTTACTGGGGAAACTGGGATGTTTTCCTCATATACAGGAAGGAAGCTAAAATAATTGGTATCTGGAAAACATTACTTTGAATACTGCTGACAGAAACCAGACTTCTTAATCTGTTGAGAGGATATGACAGAGAAGAGAACGTAGCATCCCTGTGCTGGTCCTAAACATGAACAACTTTGTATCCTCAGGCATGAGGAAAGAAAGGGGTAGCTGTAGTAGTAGCCTGCCAGTCAGGAACCCTCACAAGTCTTGTCCCCAGTAATGGCCAGATTTTCATAGAGTTCCACTTTACAAAATTAGCTAGATGAAGATTAGGTTTTTAGAAGTGCTCTGTCCCTTCTAACACCCATGTTGACATTTAAGACTGTATACTTCAAGGATCTGAAATGTTGGGTATTTATATTTGTGCTCAGATGAAACCTGAACTCTGAACAAAACATGTTCTATATCTTCAGTAAGCATCACAGTAGCTCAAGCTCAAACTCAAAAAAATAAAATCCACTTGCCATTCATTGATCACCTAGAAGAAGAGAAAATCCTTCGAAGTCATGTAAAATTTTCAGCTTAAAGCACTGACTTCTTTTGCACCAACCTTGTAGACATCTAAAACATGATTTCTTTACATCGTATGAACAAGATGTTCAGGGATTTAGTGAGAGCAGCATGTGTGCATTTTGTTCTACTCCCTCTGCCAACCTTCCCCTCTAAACACATAACCAGGTCTAAAGGATGATTAAATAGGTAATGGAATGAGGCATAATGTGACATCTTACTGAAAGAGAAGAGGGCAAACACAAGTATTTAAGCCTTTCTTCTAGCTTGTGATAGATAAAGCAAGCACCATTCTGTAGAATAGTCTTCATGTTACTTTAAATATCCTGTGCATCTCGCATAAAGCTTTTGTGTAAAATTCTTCCCTGCATATATAGAAATGAATCATATCACATTATAGCTGGCTACGCATTCTTCCCTGAGCACACTATGTTTTAAATTGCAAAATCCATTTTTATTTTCTTTTTCATTTGTCACCTCACCACTGGAAAGAAGGTTTCCTGGAGCGTATTCCATTGCATGTCTGACAATATCAAGTCTGTCTTCGATACATTAGTATAAAAAATTGAGGATAAATGATTACATTTACATGAGGTAAATGAACAAGTACGGGAGACAGAAAGCCTACAAGATTCATTGTATCTTCTGCTACAAACCTCCAAGAATCTTGATTAGAATACAGATTAAAAAAATAAGCAGTTAGGAGGGAAATAACTCATTTTTTAGTACTCTGATAATTTTCAGATAATTTCATGAATATTTGGATAAATAAGCCAGATATGAACATCTCTTCTCTCTTATCTGCCATCTCAGAATACAGGAACACGCTGCACAGTGTTGGCCTCTCTCTGTCCTTACTGTAAGTCAGCCACTTGGAGATGAGGCACTGATGGATTTTACCTCTGAGGCACTCTCCTCTCTAATTCTGAATTACTACACCATCCCAATCAATGTATACGTTCACAACATGCTAATGCAATAAAGCATTAACACTGGTGCAAGCACAGTATAACGCTTTATGTCACACACGTGTGCTTGGAAAAAAGAGGAAAGAAGAAAATACTTGTAAAACATGTATAAAGCAGAAAGGCTGAGCATCCTCTGCAGGACTAAAACACTCTTCAGGATACTAAGGGAAAATCCGTAAATATTTAACACTGCTACAAGCAGAAGGATTAACAGAGTAGAGCTCTTTGATCAATACTTGCAGCATCATCTATTATTTCCAACAGGCATGAACAGCAAAATGCTATTTATTGACTAAAGTACGCCACACATCATTGAAGTTTAATACGAGGGGACATGAATTCTCTCTTGATCAGGAGTAAGCCACTGAACTGACCGTAGCCTAATCAACCATTTCTTGCACTGCAGTAGCACTTGATGGTTCCCAGCCTCATTTCTCTGGGAGCTTTCCAAACCATACACAAATCCAGTCTCTGACATCAAGAGATTAAAGCATTAGATAATTTAAGATGAAATTAAATAAAGGTGGTGCAACAGAACAAATGGAAGTATGAGCAGTGACAGGGTAAAAAGCATAAAATAACTTCAGTTCATAGACTAATTAGGTGTTCCATTAGTAGTTCTGACTAGGAAACATTTTTGTTTTATTTTTCTAGCTTATAAAGCATTTTGGTAGCTTTTGTAGTTTCATTTTATGCAATGCCATGCAAGCTGAAAAGGAACAGCAAAGGCGAATACAGCAGCCAGACAGAACTTAGTGCTTGTTGTGGCAAACCAGAAACCACCCGATCAGACCAATGCCCAGCACACCCCAGACAACACTCTGTATCCACTACATAAAAAGAAAGTTCAAGAAAGCAAACTGTAGACACCCGTGAAATGAATGGCCTGCAAGAAAACATTATTTGCCTTGTCATTCTGAGTCTCTTAAGATATATTGCAGGATTCTCACTCATTAATCTCCCTGGAATACATATGAAATTACCTGGCACTACTTGGGAAAAATCAACCTGTGAACCTAACTCTGCTCTTTTAAATTTCACATTCTTCTGGTAGCTGAAATTCCTTGAAACAAATGGTATGGTTCCCACCCTTCATGCAAAACCCTGCTGCCCATGTGACTGAAAGAAAAGCACAAACAAGGAATCTCACATCAGTCCTTCCTATCGCTAAGACCTTTTGAAGAGAAATTGTTGCAGTCCACTGTCCTCAAAGTCTGCTCTCAGTCTTCACTTTTTCTGTTGTAACATGCAATTTTTGTTTTATTTCCATAAAAGCTTGGACTAGATACTACACCAGATGAAACACAGTAATAATACAAGTGCATTACTATAAAGACCAGCAACATATACACGGGCAACAAAGACAACAGATTCAGAGTCCATGTAAATCTCTTTTTCTCTCAATGTTGAACAGGGACAAATTAATCCCACGACAGTCTGCACCTGAGAATTGTGCTTACCTGCCACTGAAGAGACCACACTCTCCTTGAAGTGCGAGGGAAGGACTTCCAGCGCACGCAAGCTCAGCTGCCTTCAGACCCACAACCTCCCAGGGCTCAGCTATGTTTCCCGTAGTTCATAACACCACTGAATTCAAACCTATGCTGCTTATTTGGAACTCAGAAATCTGAATAAATTGAAGTAACTTTTGCTCAGAAGGGAACTCGCTCAATTTTCCCTTCACAGCTGCATATTCTGTTAGTCAGTTTCAAGGCAGCCAAAGTGACTGAACACGTCTGACCTAATCTTTTTAAAGGGCTCATATATTGCTTTCAATCTCTTCCTCGCCGACTGACATTGTATCATATCCTGGAAGCAAAGAGGAGCTTCCCATGTAAAGTCTGAATAAACTTCTCCAGAAAGTGTATTTCAACTCCTATTTCTAAGAAGGAAAAAGGTTCATCAAGTAGACTAGTGCTATGTACTTTACTTTTTAATTTCATTTATCATATACCTCTCATGCAGCTTCCAAGTGATACAAAAGCTAAATGCGAAAGTCCAAAGAAATCAGGTAGATACAACCATATACCACCTTACATAAACTGTCATTTTTTTCTCGGAATGATTCTTGAAGACAATTCCTTAAATTACCTTTTTATACTTTTTTCTTTTCAGATATGGACCTCCTTTTCCTTTCAGAGCATTTTGAGTTTTCTTCTGCAGCTATAAGCTTTTCTTATGATTCATCAAGACTTATGATAACACTTTATGACTGCTTTTAACAATCACACATAATCCTAAACAGCTATGAGGTATTTCAGGGAACAAATTTCAGCAGTCACTGAAGTAAGAAGTCACAAATTTTAAAAGGTTGCCACCTCAAACTGTTTTTTAAAGCTGGTTTAAGAAACACAAACAGCTCCACAATGCTAAAAAAAATGAAACCAAACCAAACAGTGCAATTATTGAAAGTACTGGTAGAGAAAAAGAAATCACAAACTGAATAAAATTTGAAAACCAAAACCTTTTCCAGCGTACAAGAACCCTTTAGGGCATCTGAGCAAATGATGGATATTCTCTTGGCTGATAACAGTACTGATGCAAAGAATGCATGGTATATACAAATTATGAGAAGTGAGTAAAAAAGGATGAAGAGAAGAGGATGTATGCACTCGGAGAGGAACAAAGACATCAAGAGTAAGAAAAAATATCCTGGAGGAAATATCTAATGGCACCAAAGAGGTGACTCAGAGATACTCAGAGAAACAGATGACTGCGTATGCTGAGGCAGGTGGCTAAAGACAGACCACAGGTATACATTCAGTACATAAAAAACTAAGGAAAAAAGGGAAACAGTCATATCAATGAACCTCCTTGCCACAAAACCTTTTCCCACCTTTTCTCCTTTTTAATGCAAACATAAATGTGTGTAAGGAATTTTAATGAGATGTACACTTTAAATGTATTAAAATGAATTATGCAGGAAAGCAGCAGGAGAGCAACAGATGTACAGATTCAAGGGTGACATGCTTAGTTTCACTTGATGAATGTTTGTTTTGTTGTTTCGAAAAATTAATGTAATGAAATATTTAAAGTGAACAAGAAACTTTAAAATTGACTTGGGGATGGATTACTTCCTTACAAGGACAGGGTTTTATTAAGGAAAATATGCTGCTGGCATCTTAATCAGCAATCTATGAACACCCATTATATACTCTGGACATTTTAGGAATGTCTTACAGACAGTGTGTTTTGGAACCACGGTAAAACACCTCTTATGGACCATGAGGTCAGCGAACCAAGTCTTCACAGGAAACTTACAGGATGGTATTTCTAATGAAAAAGATGGTGACAAGATAATTTTCAAAAACGTCCAAAGGCTGACAGAAGACCAAGGCTGTCCCTTGGTCAAAAAAAAACTATGTACCACTGCTTTTACCTATACTGAATAGAGACAGCAATAATTCCAGAACACCATTAACATTTAATTATCTTCCATCCAGGTCCTTAAACAGATGAAGGAATTAGAAAATCATGAGAATCCCTCCATCTCGTATTTCTGTTCTTAAAAGTGTCTGTTCTCTTATCTTGAGCATTTTCTGACGTTTCTTTTAAGCAGCAGAACTTCAGGTGGTCTTTACTTTGGAAAACTACCACCAGATATTTAAATTCAGACATCAAAACCAAAAGGACATCTGAAAACCAAACAAGAGACTCTCTGCCGAAGCTCTTCAGCTTTCATTGGCAAGAGTTATGAGGGAGTCAGATACGTATGCTTGATTCCCCACTGCAGCCTGTACAGCATACAGAGAAGAAGCAAGAACTAAGCCTCCGATTCCCTAGCCCGAGGTCAAATCCCAGAATTGTAAATAAGAGTGAGGTTGTAATGCCCAATGGAAAGTGATTGTGAATGAAGTAACAAACAGGAATTACTAACCCTGCCCACAGAGCCTCAGGGCATCAGAAAATCTTTATTATTTTCGAAGAGCAAGAATGTTCTTGAGAATATCCAGCCCCTCCTCCATGAGAAAATTTTTCATGAACCAACTAAAGAAGAACAGAGGAGGTTATGATGACACAACTTGCATGCCGAGCCTTTGAAATGATAGCCTCGTGAGAAAGAACATGAATCAGAACGATTCTTTGATTTTTCCTTTTTAAAAAAATAGCACAACACAATACAAAAACCTCACATTGTCCAGTCCTATGCTCTTTACCATTAGAATGGTTAGTAGCCAAGAAATGCAAACTAACCACGTATGAATGATACAGTTGCAAGGTTGTTCTGCAAAAACAAAAGAACTTTTTGTGGCCTGATAATGTTCCCTGACTCTAATTCATCTATGAACAGATCACTGTCAGTAAGAGCCGCAGCAATGAAAAACCTTCTGTGTAAAAACATCTAGATTGCATAATATGTGGAAATTGTATTATTTTTACAACAATTTAACCTCAAGCCTTATCTGTGTATCTGACAGACACCCCCCCTCCTCTCAATATCTTGAGCCCCTATATACAGGACCCACAAGCAGAACACATTTGGTGTGTTTAGTGGACTTTACCAAAGTGTATTTTAGTTTCATGAAAATTCAATTATACAAGAGAGTGCAATTATCTGTTTACTGGCAAACAGGCAGTCCACATTAGTTCAGCTCTGCTTTGCTGAACTGTGTTCAACTGCTCAAAGCATTCAAATGTTTCATTACGAGAGTTCATCAGACACTCCTGGCTCCAGCACCACGGCATAGAAAATGGGATGCGCAATGCCCATTGCTCTCCACATCTTGGCTGTTGCTTTCTAAAAGCTGCCCCTGCTCTCTACAGAAATTGTTTACAGGTATATCAAAGGTTAGGGTAGCTTCATGTATACATGGTTTGCACTATCCACATCTTATCTAGGCTCTCCCTCCCTCTCTTTTTCTAGCATGGAAAATTGAAAATTACTGTAGTGGTTTTGCTTTTGCCTCACTTCAGCCATAATGCCTAAAAAATCAACAGTGACAGTATTTTATACTATAGGAACCGCATGCAGCCTTACATCCTGGTGTAACTTCCCACCAGCACACATGAAGCCACCCTTTCCCTGCATGGCTGAGCTGGCATCCACACGCTGATGGCACAAGATACATCTGATTGAATTGCCATTTAAACCTGAAACTCCTGATCGAGACAAAAAATGCCTTGATCCTGGGAAGTGTTTCAAGTGAGCTGTCCCCCTTTCTGATGCAGACAGATCTCAGATCTGAAATGTCATGCACAATTACCCTAGAGTCTTTGACTCCAAGTCTCCAAATAACTGCCAGCACTATGCAGGCTCTCCTCTCCCCTTCCCCTGGCAACTTTCAGGATTTGATTTTAGTGATGCACAAAATTTGTCCTTAAGAAGTATTGGCTAAAATGAGAGCCGTGACTTAAGACAGAAAAAAAATACAACACTTATTCTCACAGATTAAGCAGCAGAATATAAAGTATTAGGAAACAAATAATAAGAATGCCTCATTATGCAGGCAATCTAAAGATTTCCAGTCTACATTTTATTCAATCCATGTTTGGGACTTCTCTAATTAGGACAAAACCTCCCTCTTTGTGATGGTGGAGCACGCAGACACCGGTGTTGGGAATCAGGTTTGTACTGTGATTCAGTATTACAACTGTGTATTACAATTGCTGTATCATGCTTGTGTTGTGATTTCCATATACTGCTACATCACTCTTCTAAATCAAAATCCCACATTACATCAAATATCTTCAAATACATAAATTTCCTGTTAAAACATTAAGCCCTCCTGCTGCCTCAGACGTGTTGGACAGAGCACAGCCTGTAGCTCAGGACTGGCAGCTGCTCATTCTCCTTGGTGCTACAGGGACGAGGACGTCGGTGAGTTGTGGGCCAGCAGCAGGGGTCTATGTTTCTAAGGGACCCAGAAAGTAAGGCAGTGAGGTGGCCCATGATATCAAGAGGCCGCCTTGATGGCCACACACATGGGCCACCAGCACACTGGCCATCGGAGCAGTCTTCTGATGCTCCACGTCTCCAAGGAGATCCAGACAAGCAGAGGCTGCTGTCCTTCGGGTGGCGTGCTGAAGAGGCACTTCACTGAGCCATGAACTGCATCATTCGGCCTAGCAGGGAAAGGCAACGGATTAAGAAGAGGAACATCTGGGATGACATCTTTGGCACGAGTCATCACCAGTCCTGGCGTAAATGATGATGGGGTGGAGCCCAAAGAGCAAAGTGACATAGCCGAATCCATGGAGGTGGGCCCACCGGCATCCTCTATAGGCATATGTTCTCACTCTCACTGTGCCCAGGCAAGAAGGCTGGTTATTCATGTGATGAATGTATTCAGCTCACTGTGCGACAGCAGTGATCACTAGTGCTGGTCTGAGATGGGGGTAAAAAATCACCAGCCAACACCCCCTCCTCCTTGGAAGCAGGCTCAGAGGAGATGGGCACAGGTGAGATATGTGCTCATGAAGCTTGCGGAAGAATATAGTGGGTGACCACTGCCTTGTAAAGAAAGCTGAGAAAACTGAGCTCAACACAAAGGGCTCCGTAAAGTGGCATTTGTTTTAGGTAAAGAGCACTATCAGTTAAGTGGATCACCTGTTTGTGTAAACGGACTTCCCTGAGTTAATCCAAAAGATGTGAATGTCCTCCTGAGCTGGCCAGACCAGCATGGAAGAAGTGTCTACAAGACTCAGGTCCACATAAAGTATAAAAACTGGACAACTAATACAACAAACTTGGAAAAGGGCAATAGGTTTGAGCGGGTTTCAAGGCACATATTCCTTTCCAGTGACCAGGGATGCTCAGCATCATGATGGTGAAGCATACAGAGACCAGTCCCGGGAATCACATTTCTACTGTGATTCCACTGTATTTAACAATTGTTGTATCATGCTTGTGTTGTAGTTTCAGCATATTGCCGTATTGCTGTTCTAAATCACTATCTCACATAATGTCAAACATCTTAAAATAAGTAAATCTGGTATTAAAACATTGAACTCCTCTTGTGTGAAGTATCTGCAGGAACCTGGTCAGGGACTATCGGACTCTGACAATCAGAAAGAATCTCAGGAGAAAAAATGTTTCCCGTGGGATGTTAAAATTATACTAACAATCTAGCATGCAGAGACTCCAAACTTGCCCCTTTTTATTTTTATACAATGAAAAAAATCCAATAATCATAACAAAGAACATAAAGAGAGTAGATTAGAATCTACTCTCTAAATCAAGCAGTAACAGGCATGGGAAAGCAGTGATGATACTGTTAAGTGCCTGTTCCCCAGCATCCTCTTCCTGTGAGCTCACAAGCCCAAAGACATTCTCAGAGCTGTCATCTCACTGTGCATGGAAATGAGCACCCAATGCTAAGGCAAATACTGAGGGGGAGGCATTAGAAAAAAAAAAAAAAAAGGAGGGGAAGAAGTCTTTTAACCAGGAAATTAAAACCAGGATCTAACAAAAGCCTTAAGGTTGTTTCTAATTTTGGCAAAGGAGGAGACTCCGCATCTTAAAGACTGTCTTTTTGTTCGGAATAGAGCTTTGAGATTTCCAAACAGGCAATAACCAGTGGAAAGACGTCAACACACAGAAAAAAGAATGAAATTGAAGACAAAATAGCAAAAGAAAAGTCTATCAGGATGTTGAATGCAAGGGAATGTGCTGAGAATTGGCTGTTCTTAAGACTGACGCAACTTTTAAAAGCTAGTACGGAAGAGGAGGAACTGCTTTAAAAGTTGATAGATGCTTTACAGTTCTTAACAAGAGAAAACAGGAAATACCTAAGGAATTGTTATTTTGGTTTTGGCAGATATCTGGGACAGACCTTTAAATTGCCACAGGAGCAAAAGGATATCCTCTTTGAAAGGAACAAGAGTCCTTTTTTAAGAGCTAAGCTCAATTGCAGAAGCACGTAAAAACGAACTGATGCATGTGACTGTTAACATCCATGGCTCAATTCCCCATCCCCATCATCCCCGGAGATCTAATTCCAAGAGACAGGTATTTCAGCACAAAAGCACATGCCAACAAATTAAAAGCTGTATCCAGATGGACGATGCAGGCAGCAATGGTCTCAAAAATTGACACACAATGCTAAAATATCAGAAAACTGAATGGCTTAAAAAGGATTACCTAGGAAAACAGTTTTATAACCTCTAAAACCAAAATAAAACCCACCAAAACACAATCTGACTTTAAGAAGAGTTAATGAGCTTGAGTTAAGATATAGGATTAAACCCTAGATTTCTTTGAGATCTGCTAGAAAAAAAGTATATAGAAAAGCTATGTATTAATTACAGATTAACAAATCTTCCCTTCTTTGGTCTCACCTTCCCTGTCATAAAGCATGGCCGAAGATTACTCGGTATATTACTCTGTGAGTTAATTCATTTGTGAGATGCTCAAGTATTAGGGACATTGAATGGAATGGAAATAGATATGTATATTGAACAAACAAAAATGTCCAGAGCATTCAAAGTATAAAAAGAACAGAACTGGTTTTTAATGTAACTGGATGTAAATATGCCTCTAGAAATTTGGTGACTCAGAGGAGTTCTTATTTTGTTCAAATAATTCAGATAAATTGATTTTGATCTATCCAAAATTATTAACTTTCATTTGTCTTTAAGAGAAAGATTCAAAACCATCATTCAAAACCTCAGCAGATGTTAGAAAATGAACTTTGGTCTCTCACTCAGCTGCTCCTCTACTCTTTAAACCGAAGGTTCAGACTTGGGAGACCACTGCTGTCCAGGACAAAAATCAAGCATGTTCTTAAAATTTGAGTAAGAGTTATTTAAATATGAGCTAGGAAACTTTTCTCAATCAAGGTCATCAACAACATCTCAGGAGGGAAAACCCCCCAAACATATATATATATATATATATTTATTTATACATACACACAATCCTGTGAGAATCAGCTTTGATGAAAAATGGGCTTGCCAACAATTCTGGCATGACAGGGGGACCACAGCTCAAATTTTCCCAGATTGTTAGACTGTATCTTCATCTACAAAAATCAACAATGTAAGGCGTACTCAAGTCAACATCTTTCACACGTATCAGAGCTCAAAAAGCCCAAGCAAAACAGACAAAGCAAGACGAGTAGCTGTCATACAGATTTAGCTCCAATGATACAAACTTGGTATCAAAAGAGATTATCGGACAACAGAAGGTTTCTCCTGTCTAATCTGTCACAGCGTAAAACATTAAGCAATTCTGACTCTGCACTGAGAAAAGCACAGCAAGGGATAGGCTGTAGGTCCAAGCCACTGGTGCCCAGTCTGCCTGCCAAGGGTGGAGGAATCTGTGCTGTGTCATCACCCGACCGACAAACGCCTTCCTTCACAAGCGGATAAGTGACAAGATGCAGATGGCATCTGATCTAGTGCTGCAGGCACCGGACACGTAGATGCAGGACTGTATTTACAAGAACTTCAGTGCAGCTGAGGCTGCTCAAAACCCATGGTGGAAATGTTTGAAATGCTGGCATAAAAGAGATGGTGACAGCAAGGCAACGCTAGCTGCAGGGAAGACACACTGCACTCAGCCTGCTGGCAACAGAAAAGTGTGATGTAAAACCATTTTATTAACTAAGCTACCCTTTCCAAGGTGCTCAGCAGCAAGAAAAGTGAGATGCAGTCAGCTGTTCTTCAAGCAGTTGCTTGTGCAGGACAAGCCTGTTCTCACCAAGAAAGTACCAGGTTACGAAACACTAAAAAAGTTACAAAATGAGGATTAAAACGAAGAGTAAACCCATGGTATTTCTACCAGCTGCAGCTCCCTCACAGAAAGCATGCACTGTGGAGTTTCCACTGCGGTACATAACAAAGTTTTCTCTGCTCATGGGTCCGGTGGAAGGAATGACGTCCTAACTAACCTGGCATCATCTCTTCCCCTGACTGATCTTTCTCTGCCAGATCCCCCTTAGATGGTGTACAGAAACCGTCAACAGACCCATAGCTGGAATCTGTCAGCTGTGTTAGATAACTGAGTTATTCTCATTTCTTATTAACAACTTTTTAAGTTCTGACAGCCACATTTAATTTTATCAAATGCACTTGTGCTGGCTAAAGCCTTTCATGATGCCTCCTTAGGGCTCTGTTACAGGTTTCAGATGGAGACTGGACTGCTTGGGATTCATTGTGTTCCTGGAAAAAGGGCCAGATTACAATGGCAATTTTGCACAGCAGCTACCACTAGTCTCTGCCTGTATTGCTCTTCCCCTGCAGAAGGTTAGAAACATGCAAATAAATAGAATTAAGTTTCTGTTTGTTATTAGAAGCTGTGCAGCAATCAGGCGGAAAGGTTTTCATGTTCACTGCTAGGTACAGGATCTGATGCGTGAGCAATGGTAATGAGATAACAAATTAGCCATTGATTCAGCCCCGCCAGTGGTGACTGAAAACCATTATGTGGTGACTGGTCTTTCTGGGGGTCTCTTTGAAGTATGTTGGTGGTCCTCATGTATTTCCTAGGAGAAAAACATCTGCTGAACAAAACCCACTATCAAAATCAATATAATTAGCATCTTTTTGAAATTCTCTGCTCAAAGGAAGGGTGGATCTTTCTCCTGATCCTGAGTTGATCTTTCTTGTGTGACAAATAGAAGCTTTCAGCTTCCAAGTTGTTTTTGCTGGATAAAGAAACAGTTTTATATCTCAGGTCTGACAGTCTGGCTCCATCTATCCATTTTCATACACTTGCTTATATTAATGTTGATTAACGGTCAATAGTTTCATTAAAGCCTAAAAGACTTCAATACCTACATATCCATGCAATTTAATGGGACTGACGTACATCTTACTCAAACTACTTAAAAAAATACCAATGATGTTCAACTAGGAACAGATACTGGAGGACTGGTATGGAGCCCACTTACAAAATAAGCCTCCTGTAGGTCACCACTCTGATGTCCAGAAAAACCTTCGGGAATCAAAGACCACACAAAATGGTCAGAACAATAGAATCCTGAGTCAGTCCTCTCATTATGCACATTTTTACAGGTGCTGAACATTTCCTACTTTTTCAAAGCCAGCAAACAAGGAACATCTTGGGGAAAAAGCTTTAAAATTAAACATAGCCATGCTCCAATACCTTCAGTATTTTCCATCTTGAACTATTATCTTTTAGCTTCTTAGCACTGAAATTAAATCCCACTTTCAATGAAATGCCAAAAGTTCTGTATTTGGTTGAGACTACAGGCAGGCAAAACATGTACTTACATAAATGAAAAAATGCTGACCAGCACCTCAATCACAAAAAAATGCATTTAGGATTTTTAATGACTATTCTTTCTGATATTATATGCGGTATATTGAAACACAGATAACTCAGACTGAAAAGGAAAAACTGGTCAACCTAAACTCGCATCCACCACAAACCACACCTGTTGGAATCACAGCCTCCTACGGCAAAGGCAAGTTTCTTAGTGCTGCCACTCGCATGCAGGGAGAATACTCTCTGCTTTTAAAAAATTCCACTCGCTTTTCCCTGGTTTCTATTAGAGCCACCCTCGGGGCTAGTCTGAAGTAAGATAAATTAGAGATGAAAATAACCAATGACATCAACTCCCACATTGGTGAAAGACAGACTCTCACAATGTATTTACTCCTATGCTACCAGGCTTCTTTCGAAAATCCCAAATGCTGAGGCTTTCATTACGCTGCCATATAAAACTCAGCTGATGGAGAAATTCTTTAAGGAGATCGCTTTGCAGGGCAGGTGCTCACTCACAGTGCTGTTACAGCAGGTGAGCTTGGAGATGGAAATCCAGACAAGAATACAGTTAGTAGGCTACTGGGTCATACTTTCCTAGTTTGGATACATACCTCAAGACTTCATAGTGACAGTTCTGAACTACAAAACATTACACTGGATCACAAAGTTACGGTATTTACTGGAAGGAGCAGGGGAGAGAGAAGGAGGGGAAAGGGAAGGGGAGGGGAAGAGGGGAAAGGAAGAAAGGAAATGAAAAGGAAAAGGGAAAAAGTGAAATGGAAAAGCATAAAGGAGGAAAGAGAAAGGGAAAGGGAAAAGGAAGGAAAAAGCCAGATGAAAAAAAAGGCTCAGAATCAGTGAATTCACAGTGTAATCAGTAATTTAAATGAGGAAGATGCTGACTGTATTCAGTAATGTAATACTGTAACGGAACAGCCATCCATGACAACTGGAACATTTTTTGTTAAGATTTTTTTGGTGGTGAAAATTTGCATTTTTTGAAATGGAAAGTCTTACGTGAAGTAAGGCTTGTAAAACTTGGCCTTTGAAAAATATTTTTTCATATCATACCTGTGCAATCAAAGAGTTAAATTACTCCTTTCCTCCTCCTCTCTCATTTTTTGATTTCTTTTTCTTTGCTGAACAGCAGCAGTTGTGGAAATGCTATATACTTGAGGATTACACACAGTGTGTTGGGGGAAAAGCTACATAGCAAATGCAGTTTTAATGAGCTTTAACAAAAGGATAAATGTAGAATCAGATATCCAGCACCTTTCCCCTCCCTCTTGATGTCTCTTACATTGTAGAAGGTAAATTGCAGACACATCACAGACACTAAGGCAGTCCTAGTAAAATGTAGGCTGTTTTGCCCCTCTTTCAAGTTCCTGTGATTGAACCTGGGAAAGACCTTTCTATGATCTTGTGATCAAATGCTGCCATTCAAACAAGAAAGACTAACAGAAATGGTCAAGAAATGGAGCTTTTACATCTGCTAAGGACTGCCGACCAGCATAATAACACTGTTGTTGTGACCAAAAAAAAAAAAAACCACCAAACCCCAATCAAATAATCTGTAAGCCTCCTGCTCTCCCTGTGCTTTCAGGCTGAATTGCTTTTCTCTGTTGTGCAGTACCATTTGAAGAGAAGAAGGGGGAGAGAGAGAGACGTCAATTATGCAAGAGGCTCCTGGTATTCAAAACATATGGAAACTGCTGTTGCAATACCACTCTTCTTACTCTGGCTGGATGAATCCCAAAGGGAAAGATCTTCGCACGCTACTTCAGACCCTTTACACCACTTCACGCTCTCGGGATGGGGGGAGCCCTGCAGAAGAGTCCTCAATGCTCCTCTGGTGGCAGGGAAAGGTTTACTTTGGAGGGAGAGAGGGAAGGTGGCAGAAAGCTAAGACCAGGAAGGGAAGACAGGACCCGTATACTCCTTTCTTGTTATTTGTGCCTTCCCTCTGTCATTGCACTCCCTTCCTTGCTACGCAGTCCTTCCTAAAGTCACCAGCACAAAATCTCTCCCAAAATGCTTAAGGACACTCCAAGCACATGCAGGCTGACTTCTGTTCACAAAAGCCCTCAGAAGTTCAGATGCATATCGTCTTTCCAAGTCACCTAATTCTTTGCAAGCTCTGCCAGTAAAAATGCATTTGGAGAAAACCCTTGATACCAGCCCTGATGGAGTAAACCCACCTGTGAGTCTCTGTGAGGCTGCCTGTCGCCCAAGCGTGCTCCAAGGCAGCAGCCGCTGCGTCCCCATCGAGCCCTGCAGGCAGCACAGACTGGGCGTCGTCACCTGGACGCTTACTGATTTACAGCGGTGTTCCAAAAATGTGTGGAAAATCGATGCTCCAGTTTTACTGGGATATCTGAAAAGGCCA
>Ga0181612_144052_pt1 | contig 20964 bp, 18 predicted proteins | sample HoacroProtozoa21_FD_119630 | JGI IMG/M metagenome (GOLD analysis project Ga0181612, IMG submission 119630) | Hoatzin crop microbial communities from Cojedes, Venezuel. Combined Assembly of Gp0051906, Gp0051904, Gp0051908
ATCTACATGTTTTTTGAACCCCTCCAGGGATGGGGACTCCACCACCTACCTGGGCAGCCTGTTCCAGTGTCTGACCACTCTTTCAGCGAAGAAGTTTTTCGTAATGTCCAATCTAAACCTCCCCTGATGCAACTTGAGGCCATTTGTGCCTAAGAGATATGTCCAGGGAGCTCTACCAAGATGATGCAATTGCAACGCTTCTTTGAGGACTCACATTTCTGTATCCTGTCCATTTTGAGGGAAGAAAGATTCACAGCATTTTCTGTTGACATTTTCAAGAGTGCAGTCTGTCCCCAGGGAAAGCCAAGGACCGAACATTTCCAGGTCATTAGCCACGAGGATGGGAACAACAGAGGGGTGACACTGAGGTAACCATCTGCTGCCTGTGCCATAGCTCTGCAGAGAGCCCAAGGGAGCTTCTCGGCCGCAGTCCCCTGCTGAAAGGAACAGCTTGGCCTCCCCTTTGCCAGGGCTGGGAGCTGGGCTGGGGAGTCCAGCCAAGGCTGGGGACTCCCAGGGGTGCAGCCAAGATCCCCCGGAGCAGGAACGGGCTTCTGCCCTGCCTTAGGCTCCCACGTGGAAATGGAGCTGGCTGCCGCCTGCACCTGCACCCTTCGGGAACGACGGCCACAGTTCCGAATTGGATGGGTCTTCTTTTTTGGGAAGACAGATTCATCTTCTGTGCTGGAGTCCTGATTGATTTTGAACTTGCAGTATCTGTCGGGACTGGCTTCTCTAAAAGCACTGTGGTTATTCCTGTATTAGGAGGAGTGCGAGACAACCAGGCTCAAGCTGAGAGCAGGGGTGTCTGTACTGGTTTGCTGGGGTGTAATCAGAAAACAGGCGGAAAGATATGTTTATTCATACACCTGTTATTTTTATCTTGGCTTTCTAATCAAACAAGGCTCGTGTGATGATTCTGTGTGTGCAGGCATGTGTGAGTGCAGCCATCAGTCCCCACCCATCAGAGCGGGCAGGGGACGTCGGTCTTAAGGGCAGCCTGGTTCCTGCGGGCGCCCGAACAGAGGTGCCAAGGAGGAGGGGGCAGATCCCACAGGTGCCCTGTGTGCAGCCCAGGAGAAAGGAGGGACCAGAGCTGCCTCCCTCAGAAGATAAACAGGATCTTATGTGGATGGACAACTACAGTAAGGTTGAAATATGGGGTTTTTTAAATAAAATTATTTTTAACATTTTTTTTTGTTAAAGTATACACACTATGGCATATTCTGGGGAGTTTTACTCCTTTTGGTTTTACCTGCCTCAGTAATAATACAATGAGATTGGGTTTTTCCCCTTTCTTCTTTCCTTTCTTTTCCTTAAATAACCTTCCCCAACAAACACACTATCTCAAATGCCAAAATATCCCCAAACTTTGGCGAAGGGATAGAAACTCAGGAAACAAAACAAATTTCTGCAGCAGTGACACATTTGCCAAGCTACGACTGAGCTGCAAAGCTTCAATTTTCTATTGCTGGTATTAATTATAAAAACAAAAGTCAAACCCCTGACATATATGACAGAAGAAAACAGTGTGAAAATCTTCAACTAACAATAAAAATAATAAGCTCTATTTGAAGACAACGGCAGCGCAAATTGCAAAATGTTTCAGAAGTTTTTTTTAAAAGCAAAACCTTCAGTTTTATGTTGATTGTTAATGTTTTTCCTCATAGCTACAAAATCAAACCAGCTCAGCTCACGGCAGATAATCATGACGCCACGTCAGCTGTCTGACAGCGTGCCCTGATGGCTCTTCCAAGTACGCTGCTTCTCCCCGTGGTCTCTCCTAGCCAGAGGAAGACTGAGTGCTGGCAAATCTCTGCTGCAGGGTCTTTTGGCCAGCTGTCTTTCCAGCCCTGGAACAGGGCAGGATGTGGCTGTAGGACTCTGTCCTTTGCTGCCCATGGTCTAGAGGGGCACAAGTGTCCTTTACAAGGCCCAGGGGCTGGCCAGGCTGGCTCTGGGTATAGGCTGTTGGCAAAGGCAGCGAGCCAGGGCAGGAAAAGCAATCACGGCTCTCCTTTCCGTTTTCCTTGTGCCATGGCCCCTAGGAGCCACAGCTCTGCTAATGCCAAAGGAAGGGTCTGGGTTTGCAGCTTTCCTGCTGGAGGAGTGGCATCCCAGCATGACCAGCAGCTCCCAGTCTCCCAGGCAGGAGCGCGTCCTGCACGCCAGGGTCTCCCCAACCACTCTTCATCCCAGCTACCATCCCCACGGACCATCCTTGGCCTCAGAAAGCTGGAGACGGCTCTGGATGTTGCGATCATGGCAATCACAACAGCAATGATGGAAGTTCAGCCCATAGGAATGAGCCTTCCCAGCTTCAAATATCAGCAACCTCAAACAGCCAGCCACGCTCCTCCCGAGGAAGCCAGCAGTTCCTCCTGACGGGCTGTACAGTCTCTTTACAGATGCACACCCAAAAAACCATGCCTGTGAAATAACTTCAGTGCATCAGCTGCTTGCAACTGGCTCAGCTGAAGGGAACTCACTTCCAGAAGATAACTGAGTATGGCTGCCTGCCCAGTTTCAACAAAAGATGGATTTTGTAAAGCCAACTAAAACTATGCCATCCATTAGGAGAACTACAAAGCAGAACATTTTAAAGTTAATTGCTTTTGCAATTAAAAGATACACAGAACATGTGATGCAATTAATTTTACATAAACTTGGTCAGGAATTAAACATAAAAGCACTTGGTTACTTCTTTAAATGAAGCATATGTTTACTTCCAACACTACCAGCTTCTTCGCATATCAAAAGTGGGAGGCACTGGAACACTCTCACACAACTGCAGCCAGCATAACTCTGCACCGCTGTAGGTTCTCAAAGGCCACGCTGTTTTGGAGTTGATTCGGTTCGAAGCCTGAAGGCCAGTTTGGACAGTCAGCAGAACTACGTGTGGAGACGGAGCTGTCGCCTGCCCGTTCGCATTGGGAAGGATAAATCAGCAAGGTTTAATCATTAATCCAGCAGCGTATGGTTTTCAGCTGATAAATATGTGCAGTTGCTCAGTACTGAGCAGCCAACTGGCTTCTTCAGAAGTTCAGCTGCTGAAAAAGCTCCAAGTCTGAATTTTCCACGTGCAAGCTGGTTCTTACCAAGATAACAGTACGTGGGATTTCTGGCTAAGGTATCCTTGCTCATATCATATCAAGAAATCTTTTGCATGTTGGATAACTGGACAGATCTGGAACACTCTTGTCTGCAAGCTGCTTCTTACTAAATACCATGTCTGGTCCTGGGCAGTGGCACCAGGGCACGGGTCTGACTCTCCCCCACTGCAAACCTGCCGTGAGACTTACCCGAGCCGCTGCGTTTCTGTCTGCCGGAACCCCTACTTCGCAAGCGCTCTCTCTGGGGTAGGCAGGGTCTTTTGGTGTTTGCACAGCACTAGATACCCTTTGGAATGCATTTGGATTGTGGCTTTTCATAAAGAAAACAAGCCACTCAAGTCAGGAGTGGGAAGGTCTCAGCAGGGCAACTCTCTAACTGCATTGAAGCCGCCTGGTCCAAAGATCACAGGCCTGGACTGGGGGTGGATGAAGCTCCCTCGAACCGGCCTCAGCAGGCTTCAAATCCCAGCTGCCGAGGCAGCAGGCGACGACAGCAGCCTCTTCCATCAAGGACCTGGGGCTGTTTTTTAAACCAACCCTCCCCTGCCTTCCCCCAGCTCAGGATCTGACCCAGCAGGGTTACAGCTGGTGTCCTACCAGTACCTATAAGAGAAAAACTCGACCCCAGGGACCCACTCTACAATACTCTGCAAGACCTCCAGCCCTGGGAACGGGCTGGAAAGCCTCCCTGCGATGGTGCCGCGGGCACCTGTGAACAAGAGGTACAAGCAGAGGTAGCTCAAACAGCTCTGTAGCATGTTCATCTTGGCATTTCAGCTTCGCAGAGTTGTATAAACATTTCCTTTCACATTGATTAGAGCCCAGCAGTTACTGGACAGGCTGGCAATGGCATCACATGCCCAGGCTGGTGGTAACAGCTCATTAATCAGTCAATCAAATAGAAAAACTTGATTCTGTAGGGCTCAAACTCGTTTTTAAATTCCTGCAGCTATTTATGTCTTCATCTCTCATTCACTCTTGCAACAGCAGAATTTGGCCTGTGTGGACAAATCAGGTTTTTTTTGCAAATTCATACCAGTGCCAGAAGGACTGTCTTCCACAAAGAGAGAATTTCAGGGAATGCTTTCAGGTCTGTAGGGGAGTAATTGGAAGGGAAACATTAGCACATCTACATTTTTCACGCTGTATCTCTGTATGAACTGCTAGAGAAAGCAAACATTGCAAAATAGGTCTCTTACTAAAAGCACGTTAAATAGGAACAAAACCAGAATAATTATTTTTGGGAAGTAGAAAATTATGGAAGTTTCAGGGGAATCATGATTATTCACATATGGGATCGAACATCAGGAAAAATCCAGGCAGGAAAACCTCTGGTAGCAGATGAATTTCTGATCAGTTAAAATATGCTGCTTCAACCTTATTGCAAGAAAACATGTTGTCTTTTAGAAACAGACCTAACACCACCTAAAATGTTCCAAAAGAGTCAAAATTGAAACAGCGTACTTCCTTTTACACCGAAATAAACATTCTGGGTTTCATAAAAAAGGGTGTTGTTTTCTTTCTTTTTGTGGTGATGGGTTGTTTTTTTTTACTAATTCACTCTGAAGAGCATTATTTCTCTGGAGGTGTGAGGGAGGCTGCTTTGCAGAGCTGTTCCAAGATGCGGAAGGAGAAAGGACGAGCCCAGGACGCGGCGAGCACGTGGCCTGGAGGGGGTGAGAGGGCGAGAGATACCCGGGCGCTGGGCTGCAGTCCGAGCATCTCGGGCGCACAGGGAGCGGAAACCTTCCGCTGCCAGGATCAGAACGCTACCATCAGACTGCCGGGAAGCACTAAGAAGCCCTCGGAGAGAGTATTCATTTCACAAAAGCTACCTATCATCTTCCAAAGAGGCCGGTCACCCCTCAGCCTCATTAAGGAGGAACCTGCATAAATTAACTGCAGCTCCCCGTGACACGAAGCTCACGTTTTTGCAGGATGGCTGGCAGGGCAGTGAAGCCAGGAGCAAGCAGTACCTCATTTTTTTTTTCCACTCCCTCCAAGATGTTTTTATCTCCCAGGAAGGTTTCAACAGGAGCTGACAGGGAGACTTATCTCTCTTTTATATTTATGCCACCCGTCTCTCAGCCGTCCTTCAAGCAATGCCGATTCACCCCTTCCCACCCCGCAGCTCGCTCTTTCATTGCGAGCAGATCTGATTAGGGCAAGCCCAAAAGGCAGAGAAGAATCGCCACAAGAAACAACCAGCTTGGACAGCACCCGGGGCCAAAAGCAGAGCTGGTGGAAGAGCCTGGTGCTTGCCAGAGATGTAATTGCATTAGTTTAAGAAACCACAATGCGCCGAGCTGCTCTGCCAACGCTTCTTGTCGGGACCGGGCAATTTCTTAAAATATTCTGCCCTGACCACCCGCAGCCCCCGAGCGCGCGTGAACATGGCAGCGGCTGCTTATCTCGCCTTGTCAGCCCTGGCCCACGTCTCGCTGTGTGTCACACACAAGCAGCAGGTATGTTTTATTGAATACAAATCTTCCAATTCCCAAGCTGGAGAATATTATAGTACATTCTCCCAGAGCCTGGTTTTATACTTAGTAAATCTATTCAGAATCCAATACACTTCGCAGAATGGTAGGCTGCAGCCTTCAGGAAAGAAGTAAAAGGTAAAAATCAAGATAGAAAAAAACTTTTCTTTTTTTTCCAGCACGAGTAAGCAAGCATTGGAACAATTTACCAGGAATGCATTAGATTTGCCATCGCTTACAGCTGTTAAGTCAGCGCACGGTAACACACATTCAAGCCTTTATGAATTAAAAGATCATTTTGGACTAATCGCCTCTCCCCACCCTACCTCAGAGCTGTAGCAAAAGTAAAGGCAGCATTGGCCGAAGAAAATACTTTGTTTTCTCATTTTTAAAGAATTATTAAAAAGGGGGAAAAAGGAAGGAATTTTGAGAACAAGATGAACTCAAAATGCTTCATTTTAAAGTGTTAGAAAAACCTTCTCCATTTTTTATGGAGAAAAAGATTGTTTTAAATAAATAGTTTAAGAAAACTAACACACTTTCTCAAAACATGATGTTCCAAATGTGCATTACAACTCCCTTCTCCCCTCCCGCAATGAAAAGTGGACATGAAAATGCGAGAAGTAATCTTGTAAACAAGCCTGTATATTTTTAAAGACATGCATCACTCAGAAGGGCGTCAAAGCGTGACGCAGAAAGGACCGGGGGAGGTTCCTGGGACCCGGCTGTGCGGGAGGACACCCCATGGGTCACAGACACCCCCTCCCCCGCTTTCCCAGTGCCCAGAGGGATCGCACGCGTGTGCACGAGGCTCAGGGACGTGACATCAAGCCTACGGTAAAGCAACCTTCTCCCAGGTCCCCAGGAACCGTTCCTACCTAACTCCCCAGCCCCAGTTCCAACTGACACCAGGACTGATGGGAACAGCAAGCACCAAATGTCTCTCCTCCAGCCAAGTCCCTCTTCAGTTTCTCACTCATGGATTTCCACACATTGCAGCAAACAGCCTCTGGGATCCCAGACGCTTTCCGAAACCCGAGCGTGACTACCTTACACGAGTCGTCCTGCTCTTAGCTGACCTTTGTTTAGCACCTGATCTTAGGAAAGGGCAATGCTGACCATAGAGTTCTCCTCAAAAGGTCAGAAAATACAGCATGGAGTTGTCTAACTTTATTTCTAGGTAGCAATGGGCCTTTCCTGCATACTACAGCCCTGGCGAGTAGTGACATTGCTTTAAATAGCAAAGACAGACACCGTTCGAAGCATCTATTACATGGAAACAGGGCAGAGTGTTTACAGGCCTTCACATGCACTGCCAAGCAAAGTAAAGCTGGGCCTCTGGTCTGGGAGGGGAGCAAAGCAGGACTGCGCAGGCTGGGCTTTGCCCTCCTCCCAGCATCCCAGTACACTTTCCACAACCATTAAGTCCCAGCTGACTTTGGCCTCTAGGCTGACATGAAAACTCACGCCCAGGGCACCTCAGGGCACCCAGTGATGCCCAGAAGGTAGCTGGAGGTCATCGTGGTCCAACTCGTCCATCTGAATGGGCTGTTCCAGGCATTCCCCTACAGCAGATGCCATTGCATCTGGCTGCGCGTCAGATCTTGCGCCGTCCTCACCCTGCCGACGCTTGCTGTTGACTTCTCCAGTGGCTTGGCACAGGCACATGCTGGCTAATTCATGGATAACAGCATGGCTGTGAGCCACGGAAAGAGAAATGAGGCAGCAGAGCTAAACAAAACCCAAGCACTTCATTCCCAGATTCTTAAGCTGGAACCTCAATTCCTCCAGACTCGGTGCAGGTTCCAGCATGCTCCTTTCTGTAGCTGCTGGCTTCCTCAACAGACAGCTTCAACGCTTCCAAATACTTCCACAGTGTATCCCCAACACACGAGTCTCTGCATCCCAGGCCACAGCCCTCCCCACCCACCCAGGGCAGGATCATTGTGGAGCAATTCAAAGCAGTGATTTTTTTTCCTTCAAATAACTGACTGCTACATAATTAGCTCCTTTGTTCCAGATACACAAACTCAGCCGGTTAATTATAGGCCACCTTGCCAGTGGTTTTTCAGTTCTCTCTGGGTTTTGTTGCTGGGAGGCACATTAAGTAGCAGGGAGGAAAAGCGAGCTAGAAAGCTGCTAAGAACAAAATTTTAAAAAAAATCCTCCTGAGTTTTGGGCGAGAGCTTTTATGAGTAGCCACAACAACTGGTGCTGCCATTACGCCTCGCAGATTTGTCAGTCTGTTGGCATAAAGCTCAGGAATGCTGCAATCCAAGTGACTCTTTTCATGAGCTTTGCACACATAACAAAGATAGAGTTTAAAAAAAAAAAATCAGACCCAGTAACACTATCCAGCTGTGGTCTATGAAAGTGCTTTCCGTTATTGACCTGCGCTGTATTTCTCTCAGAGCTAGTGGGCCGTTTTTCATTTCTTTGTTTGCCTTTCCCTTCAATAAAATAGAAGATTTTTTTTTTAATTCCTTAGATGCCTCTGCGTTCAGTGGGATGTCAAGAAAAGCTCCACAAAGAGCAGATGATGCAAAAATACACCATTGCAGAAGGAGGAAGGTACGTACTAGGGAGAGGAGATGAACCCAAAGGTTTTAAGCCATGCTAACAGCCCGTCCTCTCCCCCTGCTCCCTGAGCGACGACGTGCCGGGGTGCTGGCCTCTGCACACACCAGAGCCTGCTGCTCCCTTCCTGCTGTCCAGGAGAGCTGGGAAGAACCTCTGCCAAAGCCTTTGGGGCATCTCGCTCTGCCCACCAAAGCAAGTCCCTGTAAGTCAGGGCAAACTCTCCAAAGCCAAGAGAGCCAAGCCACACGTCCGCAGACCGCAGCCTTTAAAGAGCGCTCTGCCTTGGAGACGCTCTGGGCTCTGACAGACACAAAGGGTACGGCCCACGGCAAAGGCAGCAAGAGGCAGATGTGCCAGAGTGCAAGAGGTCCTTACATCTCTCACACGGAATTTGGGGTGAAACACAGAGAGGAAGGCCCCCCTCCCCCTCAAGAGCAGAAGATCTGTGGGTACAAAGGGGACTGTGCCAGCAGCCGCAGCCCAGGGACACTGCCGGGGTACGGAGGGTCCTTCAGCACGGGGACCCCGCCGCTCCCAGCCCGGCACAGCCACGCACAGACTCCAGAGCCCAAGAGACTTCTGCACCTTGACTGGAGATGAACCAGGCTGCAAAGCTTCCACCCTAACCAAACCCTTCTCAGACCAGAAGGGTCCTGATCAGAGACATGAGTTTTTCACTAAAATTTCAATCAGTCTTCTGCCTGAAAATTGGTTTGCCTTTGGTGTTTGGTACAATTGTGTTTGCAGGGAGAAATCACTTTTCTCTGATTTTCTTTTTTTTTTTTAATAGGATAAAAGTTCTTTCACCTGAATTTTTGAAAATTTATAATTTAGGAAAAGGTCTCACATTTAAAGGCACTCAGTACCTTTTTTTAAAAAAGGAACCCGGAAAATAAAAACTCTTTTCAGAAGAAATCTGGTTTTCTTTTTTCAGAGAAAACACATTTTCCACTGAAAAGTGGTCTGGGTAGAAAGTTATTGCCTTTACACTGCCAGTGCCTCCAGATTCAGCGGGAAGCACACCTCACAGTGACAGCATCTCCTCAGCTGGTTCAGCAGACTCCTTGGTTCCAAATGAAAGCTCCCCACTTCAAGGGAAAAAAGTCTCAAAGAAAAATCCAAACTCGCCTGCAGTCAAGGGCACCAATTGATAAAGGTTTCATTACAGCTTTACTGAAAACTTCTTTACTTCCAGGCCTCAGAACAAGAGGTCTTTGAGTGAGACTGCTTTAACATACTCTCTTTAGACCAAGAGCCAACTGTATACATACATGGCCACAGGAAAATGAGATTATTAAAGATTTATGCATTCAGAAAAGTGCTCTACAAAAAGAAAATGAACTTTTAGGAGGGTGGCAAAATTACTTCGATGCACCTGATTTTAAATGAAGTTCTTAATGAAGAATTCTTGCCTTTGGCTGTACTACAGCTCCAAGCAGTTTTCATTTTCTCCCTCTCTCCCTCCTCCTTCCCCTTCCTCTCTTTGTTTCTGCTCTTTCTTTTATTTAATAAACTTCTCTTGAAGGAATATAAAACTGTCACTTCTCCTTCATCTAAATTCACAGGACAAAAAAAAAATTAATTCTTTAGTCATTGTCTCTGACTCCTTCTTTAATTTTCCTTTGACAACCAGGCTGCCGGAGAAGACTTCTTGCCTGCCCTGTTTCTGTCCCTTCCTGAAGAGGAGCTTTCCTTTCCTCTGTTTCAAGTGAAAGGCAATTCTCTATGGGTGAAGTCTTGTTTCTTTTAAAGTCTTCTGGGCTTCTGCGAGGGGCTCCAACCGAGCCAGGCTGCGTGGTGAGGGCCGGGGTCACCAAATTGCCGGCGCTGGGCTGTTCCTCCCGCCGGCTCTGGCAGCTGGAGCACAAACGCTTCGGCATTTGAAGTGCTCACATGCGGCTGCTGAGGTTTGAAAGCTTCAGCTCCTGGAGTGATACCATTATGCGAGAAGTCACTCTTTCATCTTCCAAAAAAAAAATAGAGCAGAGCACAGCCCAGAGTGCAGAGAGACTAGCACGGCCACACTACTGCAGTGTTTTCCCGTCTCAACACTTCCAGATATTGAAGGATTAAAAAGTCAGTGAAAGTACGGTCTTATTTACAAAACCCCATCCTTTCAACATAAAAAGACAACCAAAAAGATCCTAAGTCTAGCTGAGCAAGAGGACAAGCCACTCCATGCTTATCCAGACAATGCTGGATATGATTAGAATCAAATATACGTAGAGGGAGAAGTTTCACAAGTGTTCACTCACTTTTAAAAACAGTTTTCTTTTTGGCTCCTTCATGCTTTTTCACCACAAATATCCAAACAATTCACGGAAAGGAAAGCAAATACCTCAAAGCAAGTTTAGTTCAAGCAGCCAAAGCTTTACCAAAACCAAATCTTTTGTCAATTTAAGAAAAAGCCGCAGTGGCCGTTAACTCTGTCTTCATTTAAAGCGGCCCCGACCCTCGCGACTGCAAACCCCACCTTCAGCCCCGCTATCCGCAGTCAGCCCAAGGCCCAGCCCGGTAACTCTTGAGAGAAGAAAGCCAGATAATCCAATGCACTATGAATTTCACAACCTTGTTTGCAGATCATCAGCAAACAGGGAAGAGGGATGAATTAATCAAGGGCAAAAATCGAAGAAACACCTTTTTTTCCTGTGAAGATTTGCCCTCTGCTTTATGCCTTCCCCTGCCACCAGCTGAGACACGGCTCCTCTGGAGTAAGGGGAAGTCTGGGGTTGAGTGGGCCTTCCAGACCCCGAATTTGAACTCAGTGCCTCAGTTCCTGAGGTCAACTAACCCACAGGTGTATTTAGCAGGCTGCTGCTTGAGACCCCAGCCTTTATTACAGAGTGCCCTCCTTTTACAGGCTACTTTTCCTCAGAGCATGGATGCTATCTGCATGTGGCTTTCTTCAGTGTTGCAAATGTAAATTTATTCTGTATTTCCAGTGTCATATGCTCCTCTTATCTGCATGTTACAGTTATCATAATAAATACTGTCCTTGGAGAGACCCTGTACATATGTGAGCTAAGTAGTCCAGCCAGTGGCTAATCCAGGAAAGGAATTTCAAAACATGGATTATTCTTGTATTAATTGCACGAGATAACTGGGGCCTAGTAAGCACAGAGGGGTGGGAAGTGCCTCCTCCCAAGGGTCAAGGAGGATGAACAAGGGACTTTCTCCAGTGAAGATCCAAGCCACAGACCTAAGCACAGCATTCCTCCAGGGTCGATAGAAGCAAGTGACCTGCAGCATCACAGAGCTTGAAGTGCAGGTGAGTAGAGATTTTACACAGCATTTGTGTGGTATTTAGCCAGTTGAGTGTGAAGTGGCAACCCTGAAATTCCATTGTATTTCAGTACAAACTGTACTCTGAGAAGTTTTTACTCTTTACTAACCTAGTTCTCACTTGCACATTGTGTGGCTTCCAGAAAGCCACCTATCCAGCTGCCTACGTTGGAGAAACTCGCTTTAGACATTTGAAGCTCCCAAGATTTCAGCTCTGCATCACTGAACCAGCCCCTCCGAGTCACTGCGGAGGGCTCCACCAAGCAGTTCCTGCCTTCAGAATGCAAGCCGCTGCCCCATGACCTAGAGCAGTCCCTGCCCTTAGCGGGAGCAGCAGTGATGTCCTCTGCACTGAACAGTCAAGCTTTGCACGACAGCCCGTGAGCAGTGCCTGTCAGTCTTACCCGACCGTTACAACCCTACATTCCGCCAGACCACACAGAGAGAAGCACCTCCGGTCTCAACAAGCCGGGCGTTGCGCTGGTTCCCCCAGGACCGGAGCATCCCTCTGAGCTCTCGCCTCCGGCTCAGCGGGTACAGTGGGCACGGGGTGCAGCCATACCCTGCCTGTACGCACCAGATCCAATCTGATGGGGTTTCAGCAAGGGCAAGGGACTCTACACCTGTAAGCAAAGGTTCTGCTTTCACCTTTCCCATGAGTCTGGCTCTATATGCACAGATATGCCCACCCCTGCCTTTGCATTTGTCACCATGGGCTTCTATAGCCCCGGCTCGCTCTGCTGGAGACTGAGCCCTGGCAGCGTGCTTGAGCCTGTCGACAGCTCAGTCGCATTACACGTGTTGGCTTCCTGAACCATCTTAAATAATGGGAAAAGCTGGCAAACTCCAAAGCTGGCAGGTGTAGTCTTACCAGAGTCAGCTTTACTTTCCAACCACTCTGCCGCAGAGAAAGGACTGGGAGCACTTTGTGCAAAGTGAGTATTCTCTTTACATTTAATTAGCCCATTATATTAATTAAATATGAATTGATTGTAAAGGACATTAATTGAGATTTAAAAGAGATACATTTAGGCGCCCATGTAATTAACTTAAAATAACAGAGGCAATAAACGTGGAAGCTTATTAATACAATAACCTCGCAAGGAGCATTTGGAGGATTTCCTCCCCACACCCACACAATTGCCTAGCACTGGCTATCACAAGTTACATATCAATTAAGATAGTTTCCGAACATAATACACATTTTCAATTAGCTAGTCTCTCACTTGCTGGCTCCGACAGCGGTTCTACCTTTAAGCAGCTCTACCTTTTTCCTCTTTGGTATGCCATACCGTTCAGCTCTTTGAATCTCCTGCCGCTCCCTACTTCCATGTTAGCTCAGCTCTTTTGATCTGCATAATTTGCGCTCTTTCATAAATGCAACAGAGAAGAACATCAGACTGGGAACAGGTAGAAATGAGTTTGATTATCAGATCCAGACTCAGTGTTCAAACAAATAACTTCTTTTTCTCTGCCTTCCTGTAGACAATAAATTATTCAGGGCATTCTAGCCTGTACTGAATTTTTTTTTTTTGTTTGCCAAACAGTCCCCAGATGGGCAGAACTGGGGAAGGGAAGTCTGTATGCAAGAAGAAACATGCACAGATCACGCTCAGAGGCTTCATTTTGAAGCAGGAGGTCTCTTTTTTAAATCAATATCTTTTTCCAGCATGAAAGTCCCTCTTTGAAATAAAATTGTGCATGTGGCCCTTTGGGGCTAATTACCAGATGCTCATCTGGATGTTATCTTTTACAGAGGCTGAAAAAGGGGAAAACATGCCAAGTCAAGCCAGTGTATTAACACTCTTAAAAATATATACATCATTTATCTACTAGAGAGATGAGGTTTTGAAGTCTGGTTAATGAATACTAGCCATTCTGCCTTACTATTAAGGAGTACTGCTTTTATCAGAGTCAGATGAAAGTATTGCTGATCGGAAAATGGGTTTCCCATCCCAAAATAGTTCTAAGGATTTCCAAGATACTCTTGCTTTGAAGAGAGAAAAAACCTTAAATCTATACTTCTTTAAGACTTAATCCGCTACAATCACCATGTTTATATTGGCTTACAGAGAACACATGAGCATTCTATAAGTACATAATTTTAACATTTCTTAATGTAAATGTGTATTTCCAAAAATAAATTGTATTAAAATAAGAAATACTAAAGTATCCACACTTTCAGCACGGCACAAAAAGGAAACATTTTGATTTCAAGTAACACCACCAGTGGTCTTTTTTTCCAAAAGACAGAATATTTCCCATGCTTAATGAACTGTAATTATGTTTTGCTATTGTTTGAGAACTAGTGAAATTATGTACACAATAAAAATACCAAGAGCAATCTGAAATTTGAGGAGGAATCTTAGACCAGGTATGTTTCTTTTATCACGCTGGTGACCCCCTGTGACTCCAGCAGATACCTTCACAGGGAGAGGCCGAAGCCAGGTCATCTGTCACAGGGCACTGGCAGCACGTGCTTGTGTGCCCAGGCCCCCAAATCCTCGGGTACCGGGATGGGATAGCGATCCTGCTCTTTGCAAGCGGCTGGCCAAAACTGAGAGGCTATCAATGTCCATCCCTAGCTGTGGTACAACCAAGCCTCAACCACGGGGAAGATGGGGACCCTGGAGCCCCATGCCCCAGTCCAGGTTTGCTACACAGCACGGGTGAAATCTCAGCTTCCCTCGCTATGCAGGAGACAGAGGTACAGCGGAGGGGGAGTCGCCACAGAGCCCCTCCGGTTGCTCTACACAACTTGTGGGACCAACAAAGCCCACGTGCATCTCCATCACTGCAGGCACATTCGAGTCCCCCCATGCCATCCCGGGTCTCACTGCGGACACAGCGCTGGAGCCCGTGGCACAGCCTGAGCACGGGCACAGAGAGGGAAAGGCAGCCAGGCAGCACACCCAGCAGCAGCGTAGCTGGGGAGGACGGGCTCACACGGCACGCTCTTCTACGACTCCAGCTGTTTGGAAGCATGTGCCTATTCACAAATGACGTCTGCAAATGCAATTATTACATCTCATTTTACAGATGGAGCACAGGCTGTACCTGTGCACACTCCAGGTCAGCACGAGCCAACACTGCTGCCAAAGCCTGGGACACAACACTTCTCTCTTCAGCAAAGTCAGTGCCAGGACGATAAGACATTTCCCCCCCACACCCCCGATTCCTTCCTTGCAGTACAGTTTCACTGAAGCCTACTGGTATGAGTCAACTCTGCAAGGATTTATACATTTGAACTAAGATAGCTGAAATGGAAAACAACTAGAGAACCAAAAAAAAACCAAACAAAAGTCTGCAGACCCACCGAGATACAACTTTTTTCTCCCTAAAGCTTTTATTGCCTTACTTTGAGTTTGGTTAGAAGAATTAATCAAGATGATGTGATGAAAGTCAAAGCAAAATATTGACATTTCCAAAAACCTTCCCCATACCCTTTCAAGCATTGACAGTAATATTTAGTCTGATTTCACCGATACTCTTGTTTCCTCCAAAAATCTGAGTTTGAGGTAAGCTTACCATTTGCTGGGGTCTGCAGGAGGAAGATTCGGTCCTGCTGCCTCACTGGGATGGCGAGGATGCCGCTGTTCCGACGGCTGGCGGCTTTTTCCGGCATCCTGCCTGCACAGCGAAAGTCTCAGTCTGTTAACTCTGCAGCGTTGGAAGACTTGCCCCTGGAAGCACAACATCCTCTCAACTTGTCTTTATGCTGGTTTTATCATGTTGTACTTTGCCTTGAGCTCCTGCCTCTGCCATCTGCTCTCCCAACAAGACGCATCTTCCACCCAGGAGCCATTGGCCAGGCAGGTGCAGGCCACAGGAATCCAGTAGCTGCAGCTCAATGTCTGGCAGCAGCCTCAAGCCGGGCGGTCTCGGAGATCAATCACCCAGCTCCGGCAGGCCCCAGTCACCCAAGCACCATTCTGGGCCAGGAACAGCAGATCGTGGTGGAACGAGCACCTCTCCCTGTGCTCAGAACAAGCACAGAGCTCATTGCCCCGGCCAGCCTTAGGTGGAGGCATTCGCCGTTCATCGTGTGCCACAGCCCTTGCAACACGGACACTAACGGTTCCTCTGTCAACACGCAGTTGTACAGCTCTCTTCGTCCCACTCCTTCCACGTATCTGGCACCAATGGTCCTTGGCACAACAAGTACTTTTTCTTCACGGGAAGTGTTGGCCTGACACCCATTCCATCTGGCCTGACTTCTTTGGGAAGACGCACCTGCCTTGCTCCCCTGACTCGCAGGAAGTCCTTGGCTGCTCCACGATCTCGTTAATCCAGCTGGAATGAGAAATGCCAGTATCAGCACAGCGCACTGCTTCAAAGACTAGGAAAGCTGCGGAGTGTTTTGGATGCTATTATGAGACGTTCATAGCCATTCTTGATTTCCATCCAATTTAATACATTTTGGGCTGGCTTTCTCCTTTGATACAAGGAAAGTTAGGACTGTGCTGAACTTGGATGACAAAATACAGCTTTAGAAAGACCAGCCCATACTTTGAAAAAGCTATTAAAGGGTTTGGTAGTTCAATGGGTAAAAAAGAAATCCCACTTCCACAGCAGGTGATGACAAGATCCTGATTATTGATTTTTAATGGTGGCATACATTCCACCACTGTCTCCCAAAAACCTCCAGATCTCAGGGCTCAGCCAAATCAGTTTCAACACAACCACAGTCCCTACCTGGTGCCTCAGGCTGTTAGTCCTGGGTCAGGAGCATCAAAGAACCAGCTCCTCCCAGACAAAATGGGTATTTCCAGAGAGCAGCAGTGCCTGCTATTTCTCTAAACTGGATGAAACCTGTACTGCAAAGGCCAGCTACCTACTTGCTTAACTTTAAAACCCTTAGTCTTCAATTAAAATCAATAAGATAATTTTGTTTTTTCCCAGCATTGTTTTGATATCTGTTTCCTCCACGGGCAGAAGCTTCTCCTTAGGCAGAGGACACAAACCCAAGGAGATGCCCTTCAGCAAGTGCAGCCACATCAGGATGAGACAGTTCTTGCTTTTCAACACTGCTGCAGTTTCATGTAAAGTTTCTCCCTCCCGCACTCCTCCTTCTGAATAAGCTTTATTTCTGCTATTCACTCACAGAATATGAAACTCCTTAAAAAATAAAGGCCAGTGAGTAACGCTTATACCAGAACGGCCCAAGTTCAGTGGTATCTGAACCCAACCCAATGCAAGGTGAGCTATTAGGCTCTGCAGAAGGTGCTTCTACTCTGAAGCAGAGCTCTCTGGATCTGGGGAGCTTTCCTAATGGAAATGGCAATGTCAAGGGGCATTCATCTCGAAACATTTGGTGTTAGAAGCTTAGCAGATTTCTTGGAAGAGGCCTGACTACTCCAGTATAGCCCAGGCCACAGAAGCCATAGGTATTCTTTCCAAGATGATGGTGCAAAAAGAATGAGAAGCCCTTATTCTCTCTCATGCAGCCTCTTCTGAGCGAGCTGGAGAGGAGCGAGGGAAATCAGTCAAATCTCTATCAAGAAATGGTTTGACATTGGTGACTCGAATTTCCAGATTTATTTCCTACTCTCCTCAACTACATCTAGATTTGCTGGATTTGCATATCAGGGAGATAATTTTTTCTGCTTTCAGCCTTGGAGGAGCAGGCAGGTGTGAAGTAATCAAACACCATTGAGCTTTAAATGCTAAGGAAGCTACTGCTGTGGGCTGTGCTTCCTCATCTTCCTTGTCATCTGTTTATCTGTATATATAAAACCCTGCTGCTGCATTAAGGGCTCACTTGTCCAACCTTGCAGCTGGGCAAGAGTGTTCTTTCTCAAACAGTCCATAGGTCTGATACCCTCAGAAATTATTTCAGACCCTTGTTTTGATCTTATTACTCCTCTGGTTTGCAAGTCCAAGTCTAGAAGCCTTCTGGATTCATGGGGAACAGCTTATTACAGCAGGTTTTAAAATAAATGGGCATAGCACGATATTGCATATACAAGAATTGCACATGACCGTCTTTGTCTTCTCCTGTACGAGTCAACACCGATGGCTAACATTGCATGAAAATAGCATTAAGAGAAGGCAAGGGTCATATCATAGAAAAGTTCATTACTCCTAGCTTCCCTTCCACCCCAAATTGTCAAAGTATTGATATCAACTAGGAAACCAGCATGCTCCATAATTGCTTATGAAGGGCTCTACAGCTTTCAAAAAACTCGCTTCCTGTTAGATACGCTTTCCGAAGTCTACAGAGGCCAGCAACTGTAGAGTCCCAAGCCAGCGCAAAGGAATCGCTGTGAGTTTGGATACGCCAATACAGAGCTTGGTGGAAGAGCCAGTTCTTGCCTACACTGCTCATCTCTGGGTCATCTGTGCTCATCTCTGGGTCATCTGTGCTCATCTCTGGGTCATCTGTGCTCATCTCTGGGTCATCTGTGCTCATCTCAACACCCTGCCATTCCTCTGCTCTCGCAGGTGGGAGAAGCCGAAGCAGAGGGAAGGGAGGAATCTGCCCCCGGCCCATCAGCAGAGAGAGCAAAGGCACACAGGGAACCTGGGGCTCCTCCACCAGCTCCACCATTTCAACCACCCAGGACACTATGTGAAGTTACTGGAACCAGACAGGACGCTCATTAGCTGATGATGGACAGGGAGCAATGGAACACAGCTCCTTTGCTGCAGCAAGATGGTCTCCAGACAGCAGCCAATGCTGGGGTTTGCCCATCCGCCAGACAGATATTGATGGCTCAGGAAGTAGCAGGAGAAGATAAACGGACTAAGAGTCCAGGGACCTCTTCCTAACTCATACCACTACTTTAATGAGAACACAGGCACACGGGAACAGAGCCAGCCAGGCCTGGTTTCGCAAGCTCTGTGGGGGCTTCAAAGAAGAGATAAATGCAGCATCAGTTTCAAGCTGGTGAGTTTCTGATGAATAGAAATGGTTTAATGTGTGTGGAGGATCTTACCAGAGAAATGGAAAACATTCCTCAAAGACTCCAAGAGAAAGTCAATTCCCTTTGGAAAAATGAGGCAGTTCAGGCTGGAGGAAGAGGGAGGAGATTAGCATATTAGAATACACACATGATTTGAAGCTTGCAGACTCCCTCTACGAGATGATTTGGTTGTGCAAAGCACTCTGAACTGCACAGAGCTCCGGGGAGGGCACACCCACATGGCTGAGCCGTGGTGCAGGTGGAGGGAGGAGGTGAGGGGCTCTGCAGCACGAGGAGGGGCCTTCTGCAGGGTACTGCTGCCGACAAGGTGTGAACCAGCGAGGCCTTCCGTTTTAGAAGTATCCAGACGCTTTTTGCTACCAGGGATGCTAAATCACATCCAATTATGTCCTCTATACCCTGTCTCTAAGGGATGAACCTTGTGTGCTGAGTTTCTGATGAACACCCTAGGGTTTTGTTATTGAAATAAACATTCCTCTTGCCTCATTCTAAAGCTCCCAGGGTTTGCTGTGGATAATGAAACTGAATTTTGCTCTTTCCATCTGGGTGCCCTGTTTAAATCCAAAGGACTGGATGATACTGTGTCACCGCAGGAACTAACTTATCTTCCCAGTCAGCCTTGAACTGTGATAGAGGCAGCAAGGCAACAAAAAAATCGCAGCCTGTCTCCAAAACCCCAACAGCAACACTCTTCTCCCTGGATAAAGCTCATCCAGAGCTTTGCTTTGTGAGAGTTTATGCTTTGAAAGCACAAACTGAGGATTATCAGGTCTCTGTGGCTAGCTGATAGCCAAAACAATGATGTCCCAAGCCTGTACGTATAACATCAACCCTCTCTCCAAAATGAACCAGAACTAAACAATCCATTAGTGTCAATGGGGATGTTTCCCCCCCTCCTTTGACAACAGTGGGCTTTGGCTCACGTTAAGTGACATTACCCTCAAGATGCTCAGCTCAAATTTTAGGGATCCCAGCAGAATTTTGCAGCCTGCCGCTTACAGTACCTCCAGCATTTAGTGCTGCTATATTTACTCACACGCGGCCAGGTGCTTGCAGAATAGATGCTATCATAGCTGTTTAAGCTCCTAGATAACTACTCCAGTAGGACAATCGGTTTACAAGCAATTCTGATGAGGCCATTAGATACACTGCCGTCAGTGCTAATCAACATGACTGGAGTTGTTGAATATACTTGCAAAGCGCTCCTGTCATCTCCAAGAAATAACGCAAAACCCATGTTGCCTTAATTTCCCTTGCAAATTTATCACATCCGGTGAAGGTACGAATTCCCCATCATGTCCAAAAGCTGTCAAAAAAAAAGCACCCTATTTCCCACTTAACCATACACTGTGATGATGGGTATTGCAACAGCTCATCTTCCATAACGAGCTCATCAATGTACAACAGCATTAAGGATATGGCAAAACACACAGAAATTGAGCCGATCTGCAATGATTTCAGACTTGCTGCTGCCACCTCGCACGAGCGACTGGCTCCGCGGCCATTATTAGCCCCATCGAGCTATTAGCAGGGACAGTGCCCAGAAACACACAGTACCACACTTAGTGCTGAAGCTCGTCCCATTTAAAAAAAGGCTGAGAAATATGACAGTAAGTGGTTCTAACAAGCAAATTTGTGGAGCATCCTTACTGCCTGAACCATCAGCTGCTGGTGCAGCTGGGTACTTACACAGGTGTGAAACCTGGGCTGGGCCATTCCTTTGGTCAGGACTGCTGAGGCATTCGCAGTTAGGGACTGCCTTCACACTCTTAAATGGCATGACAAACTGAGGGCATCTTTCTGGTTGTTTTCATACTAAAAGGCTCAGTTAAAGAACTCTCTCAGCTCTTTAGCTTAAAAGAAAATCCAACTTCACTCAAGTGGGCTTCTGATTCAGTTCAAGCATCCCACGGCAGTTACCAGAGCTTCACTGGCAACTGATGGTAGTGTACAGACAAACTCCTAACCAGGCTGCCATCACCGCTGGGCTTCTCCCAGTTGCACACAGCATCCATGATTTCGTCTCAGGATCAGGAGCTCTGGAGGGCACTGCTTAGCTGTCTGGGACAGAAAGCAGCAGAATTTGGTTTATGCAAGCTGAGATTTTGCCAGTTTTGGTGTCATGAGTTCAAGGAGTGCTTTGCACAGATTAAGAGATACAGCTCCAGGAACAAGGACAGCCTTGTCTGCAACAGGGCTGTTTAGCACTATCACAGTGCTCGCTGTAAACAGCAAGACACACCAGAGACCTGAAACCAGAATTCACCATTCACCAGGGTGAGGAACTCCAGGACACTTGCATTTACATTTAACTGGATGACAGGTTAACCATGAGCCAGCAGCATGCCCTGGGTGCCAAGAAGGCCAATGGTCTCCTGGGATGCATTTAAGAAGAGTGTGGCCAGCAGGCTGAGGGAGGTTCTCCTCCCCCTCTACTCTACCCTCATGAGGCCCTATCTGCAGTACTGTGTCCAGTGCTGGGCTCCCCAGTTCAAGAAAGATGAGGAGCTACTGGAGAGAGTCCAGCAGAGGGCTACGAGGATGAGGAGGGGACTGGAGCATCTCTCCTATGAGGAGAGGCTG
>Ga0181612_111172_pt1 | contig 20961 bp, 9 predicted proteins | sample HoacroProtozoa21_FD_119630 | JGI IMG/M metagenome (GOLD analysis project Ga0181612, IMG submission 119630) | Hoatzin crop microbial communities from Cojedes, Venezuel. Combined Assembly of Gp0051906, Gp0051904, Gp0051908
CACGGCGTGCGCCACTTGCGGGGCGGCCGGCTGGCGATGGAGGGCAGCGGGCCAGGCGCGGCCGTTACTCGCGTTATTCCTGACGGCCAGCGGAGGACCGGCTCGCCGAGGCGGTGGCGGGATTAGCTGAAATACCGGTTCTTCAGGCGCTGTGGAGCGAAGAGGCGCCCGCTGTTAGCCCAGGAGCCGGGGGCTTCTTCCTGGGGAGAGAGCAAACTCCGCCAGTGCGCGGGGTCGTCAGGTGCCCAGCGAGGGCAGCGGTCCGCAGATCGAAGACTTACTGGATCCTCGCCTATCCCGACCGCCCTTCCTGGTGTCCCTGACGCCTGAGGCGGGAGGCGAGGAGGCCTGCGGCACCCCTGTAGGCTCCGTGGGTTCCAGCCGGCCCCTTGGCTCCCGGCTCTGCCGAGCGGCTCAGAGCCCCTTGGTGCGCATGCAGGCCCGCCGGGCTGTGCGGGGCTGGGGAAGGGGAGCGCTGGCCTGAGGGTGGTGTCCAGGCCCGCCCGCCACACTGCACGGGCGGTGGCAGAGCCGTGCGAGGGCGGCTGGTGATAGCCGGCGTAGCCGCAGCTGTCTGCTGGGATAGCGGGATAAATGGGAGACGTTTCACGGGGTTTCTGCGCATGTTGTGGTTCTGGATAAATCCTCTGCTGCCGCAAGACTGTGCTCGTCCTGTGTGAGAAACTGTGCCCTGAATCTGCTGAAGCGCGGCGAGCTGGAGCAGCAGATACCACCAGCCGTTTCTTTGCCTGAAACACCTTCTGGTGTATTTAGGCGGGAAGGACAAACTGCTGGGCAGGGGCAGTGGCTGGCACAGGCTCCTGCAGCTGGAGGACAGACAGGTTGCTCCCAGATGAGAGACAAGCTCAGTTTCCCCTGTTCTTCCGTTCAGCTCTGAGAAGTCTGTAAATTTTGATATCTTTACTCTGGGAACTGGTAAAGTAAATAAAGACACAAGGGCAAAGATGCGAGAGTGGCATACCCTAGGGTGACTGCAGGACCACTTCTGTGCTGTTCAGTCTTGTCAGAGGAAAGCAAGCTTTGGTAATCATGATCTCTAAAATACTGCTTTTAAAAATCGACTCTAAGGAAGGGTCTGCTCCTTCTGTGTGCCTGTTCTTGTCTGTGGTTTTTGTTTTAATATGTTATTTTTGTGTTTATTGTGTGGAGCATAGTTCAGGCCAGCCCAGCAACGTACCTCACTAGTTGAGGGCCAGTCACTAAAAATCTCATTTCTCATTTGTTTAAGATAGAGAATGTAATAAAGAGCAGCAGAACCAGAGAACTCGGAGAAATTGTTTCTATTTGTCTTTGTGACTAAATATCCTTTATTTTAAAAAGTTCTTGGGTATCTTGGCTCTTTAGATCTATCTCACTTTTGTGATGAAATAAACAGAACTTTCTGCAGTGTGTGGTGTAAGCTTGGCTGAACCTAGAGAAAATCATTTGTGACTTGAGTTAGGTGGTCTCGGAGTTCTGGAATAGAAAGCACTTGAATGCTCCTGAGAAGTGTTTGCAGCATGCCCTGTTACCTTACTGGGAGCTTATCGCTGTTACATGTCTTGTGCCTTAGTGTTTAAATTTTAGATGCTGTCAGGGCTTTCTAATGACAATTTAAAATGATTTCCTGCCTTTGTGATTGCATAGAAACGGCTGAGGGGGAAACAAGCCGTAAACAACTGCAGGAGGTGCAATTGTGTTGTTATAACACACATCCACTATTGTAAATTGTTGTACTTCGGAAACAGATGGCCTTGTAGAGAGGCTACAGACCAGAAGATGGCCTGGTTTGGCGCGTGTCACGTGGGTGGGACAGTAGGAGAAGCAGCAGTTTGCTTCAGCCGCAGCCAGATGTGGCAGCATGGACGTAATACATCGATCTGCTCCCTCAGAGCGGGGAGCAGGGTGAATGGGGCTGAACTGTGGTTGGGTTTCTTCTCTACTGGTGGTTGATGGTGACGATTTAGAGAAACGGTGAGCTGGAGGAAAAGGAGCGTTGGGTGTCCCTGGCAGTGACGACATCTGCTTGACATCTGTATGAATCTGAGAAAGGCAGAGCATCCCTGTTACTGAAATAATGACTCATCAGGTAGATGCAGTCTTAAGTGAAGGACTGATATATGCAGATAAAATGAGCTACAATGTTAAATATTTTCATGTGTTTCTTACTGTTTGTGGTATACTTTGTATTATATTAGTTAATTTCTTACTCCACTGCCCTTTCTCCTCACCAGTCAATTCTGAGGAAAAGGCACTTCTATTTTTGCTAGTTCTAAAAACTTGTCAAATGAATAATGCCACACTGTTATGAATATAAAATTTTACCTTTAAAAGTATTGTGCACTTAACTCTTTCACTTTGTTGTTGTAAATTGCTTGACTTCTTGAGCCTAATTTAAATATACTTGCAATTTTTGCAAGCCATAATTAAGATGCAGGTATCCCCCCAACCACTATCGTCCTGTTTACTGTATGGCTTTGACAGGGAAAAAAAAGCCTGTTGCATTTCCCAGGTGAGCAGGCTCTCCCCTGGCAGTGCCTCTCATTACTCTGTCTGTCCTTGGTTATTGGATGATGTGTCCAAGCCTGTCAGAAGACCTGAGAGTTCCATGCCAGGCTCTGCAGGCTCGGTCAAAAAGGAGAGTGGGCACGGCTAAGCTGTAGGTAGCTGTGCTCTGGGAGGGAGGTTAATCAAAACCAGTTGGTTCCAGTGGTGCTACCTTCTGTGTAATGTGCTGTCTGATAAGCAGCTGTTGTTAGATAAAAAAGTATGTATTTCAGAACAGATAAAAAAGAATATATTTGCTGATCAATGGTTCTGCAGAGCCATCTGGAACCATGAACCATTCTGCAGGTAAGACTTGTACTTCATTTTCAAGGTTTCTTTTTAAAGGAGTTTGTCGTAATCTGATACTTCAGTAGTTATAATGTTAAAAGAAAAATGTGTTTTGTTAAAAGAAAAACATATATAAAATATATACTGAGACTGCTTTGACATGCAAAAGCAATTTTTTGCAAATACTGTTCTGCAAAACTGTTTCTCCAGGGTTCTTCCCCACTTCGTTGTTGTGTTACAAACCAGCACATGGCCTAGACGTGCCAGCATTTTTACAGCATTTCTATGTAGTACTTTTCACATGGTGTTCTCAAGACATTTTATATCCTATACATATTTGACAGGAAAATAAATCTAGTACCTCTGTGAGATTATAATGGGGTGCTGAAAAGGGTACATTTGATAGTATGAATTCCATGGTATTACATGGATCCTTTGATCAGCGTGGTGGTTTTTTTTTCACACTTCTGGGAACTGTTTGTGTTCAGGTGGGAAGTGCATGACTCTAGGTTTGACACTGATTTTTCACTTTGCTTTGAAGTGCCAACAGCTTTCTCAAAAGGCATAGTATTCTATTTTAGAAATCAAACGTTACTTTTTGTTACCTGGTAACAACATAGATACAAAGGGCAAATTGCATGTATAACTAACCTTCAAATATTGTTTTGAACAATTGTGTTATAAATCTTGCTTTATATAGTCTGTCTTAGGCAGTATTCTTTTTTTTGTGCTTCTCATCAAGTGCTTTAGTGTTTGTTTTTGTTTTTTTTTTTTTAAGATCGGTTTGTTGTCCTATGTGTACATTGACTGAGCAATGTAAATCATTAGTGCACACTTTGTACCTAGTATATCTGGAAAAGACATACATACAAGTTGGTATTCTTGCATTGCATATAGTGCATCTTCAACACTAATTTGCTTACCTTAGTTTGTATAAACTATATATATATATATGAGAGCAGGTTTTAGTGAAAATTTGCAAAAAAATTGGGGAAGGAGAGTTTGGAAGTAAGATTTGAGGAAGCATTTTGTTTTCAGGTTGAAAATACCTAAGCATTTTTGATGTGAAAACCTGGACTACTGGTAATTTCCCAGCAGACATGTTCCTGTTATAGCCTTGCGATGTCATGACTAGCTTTTTTTGCAGTTCCCATGGCAACGAGGATTTTTGATCTGCAAAGCAGAATGCTGTATATGGTTTGAGGGGGTATAAATTTTCTTTATTACAGAAGAAATTTTGATCCATGAAAGCTGATCAGGCACCCTGCTGTCCCCTCCTTCTGACCCTCTCCTTAATAATCTGTGTTTTGCCCCTAAGATTAAATGTAAATATGAATTCCTATTTGACAAGAATACAGTTAACTGTTCTAATTTTTGACATAGTATAAGAGATGGTGGAAAACTGTGAAGGCTTACTGTAGTGATAGCATGGCAAACGTGTCATCTTCCAGGCGGAGTCTTGACAAACAGGAGATTGTTGTATATGCATATAAATTTGTATGTGCGTATAAAAAGTAATGAGTTAAAGTTGCTCAGGATTTGCACTGGCTTCTGCTAATGTTTACTTTTGCTAGGACTTGTTTCCAAGATGCATTCATAAAATACTTACTTTTTAAGTGGACTTACACATTTTAACTAAAGAATTTCAAAATACTGCACCTGATTCACAAACTAAAATTTGTTAACAGTGACAGTAATCTTGTGTGGTGTTGTGTGTGTGTCTCTCCTTCTCAGAGGCTACATGGGAGTGATGGGGTGTTTGCAATGTATCCCGAACCAAATAGTTACAGGAGAAGCCTTGATAGAGTAACTGTGCTTAGGACATTGGTCTTTGGTTTTTTTTCTAAATTGGATAGGTTTTCTGTGCTGTTGTTGGTTTTGTTTTTGAGCACTTGTTCCAAAAAAAGAAGCCAATTCAGAGCTGTAAAGTTGCCTACGCACCCCTGTTAGTTTCTTTTCTTTTTTTTTGGTGGCTTTTTTTTCTTTTGTTGAAGAAGAAAATGAGAATCATGTAGTTACTGAAACAAACAGCATAGGTAAACTAGGAAATTACTGTTTTAAGTTTTAAAAGCCCTTGAATAGTACCACTAAGGCAGATATCTTCATAACACCTGACAGGCAATTTAGAGATGCATTAAAAACAAGTTTAGAAAGTAAAGTCTGCTGCCAGTGGCCTGCTGGTCTTCATGTGGTTGGGCTGGGAGACACCCTGCCACCGTCACCACACATACACATGTAGGCTTATTATGGAATCATGAAAATGGAAGAACACCGCATTGGTCTCTGCAACTGAAGCTGCTCATCCAAAGACGTGCAGTTCTGCTGGAGAGGTGTTGTACAGGAGTAGGGCAACCTAGTACTGAGGTAATAACTTCATCCAAACACCCGTTTGTAAAAGATTTTTCAGTGGTGCAATCACCTGTCTATGTCATGGATGTGACGAAATAACTTACATGTACAGGAGAGAGAAACTGAGTTTCACACCCATACCCAGGCTTGAATACCCAGGAGGCATTGAAGTGTGCGACGATACCAATTTGTTCAAGTGAAACTAGGAGTTCTGAAAGGACTAATTTTTTTTTTTTTCTGCTTCCGCCTCCCCCCCCCCCCACTGGCCTGCTGGGAGATGGGTTGCCCACGGTAGGTGCGTGTGGTGTAGACCTCTGTGTCACCCTTCTCATGAAGAGCAACTTTCAAATCAGTTCAGTGCTAATGTTGGAAAAAAGCTTATGGCCTGCAGTAGTGTCCCATTCAGAATGCTGTGTGTGATGCTGGAGCATCTTTATGTTTGGGAATTCAAGAAAATTGAGGTATGAAAACTGGAATTTTGAACATGGGTCTGGAAAAGTTTACAGTGAGTGGTAGCATCTGGCAGTGTATTGCATACCACCTCCTCCCCACCTTCCAGCACAACCTTAACCCATCTCTAAGAGCTTGAAGGTTTATTTTGTTTTTTTTTTCTCTGGCTTTGCTCATAATGCTAGGCAGGACAGTTTTTCACGGGTCCACTGCTCCCTGAGAATTCAAGAGAAAAGATCGTTGCTAGCTTGGGCTTTTTGCTTGAGAAATGTGCAAAGTTTAGGAGAAGGGATCCCTTAAATACAGTTAAAGAGTAAGAAGAGTTGTGAGTTGCAGTGTCGGGTATTTTGCGTTGTGTATGGAGAGGGTGTGGGGCTGGTGATCTGGGTGAAGCTGGATGAATAGGTCAAACAGCTAGCTTCTGCATCTCTGTTGAGATGCATGAGGAGGGGTGACAATGCGATGACATAATCGCTGACCCCAGATTGTTCTCAGCGATAAATCCTCTGGCTGCAGTCTCCACTGTTCCTCAGCATGTGCCATTCGCGTTTAAGGGCTTTTCAGATCATCCCCATCACCATCTGCTGCACAATGGAGACAAAACAGTTGTGCTGTGTGTGGAGCCAGCTGACTCCCAGAGTGGAGGTCTGCAGAATACATCTCCTCCCTACGAATGCGTTTGTCTGGTTGGGCCCGGTGACATCCTGTGCGCTAGTCGCTAGGTTGTCCTTACCGACAAAAAATGATACGAGGTCATGACTAATTTACAGGGACATATGCGCTTTCTGAGCAGGTCAAATACTGCATACTATATGTGTGTTATGCTCGTGTACCAGAAATGCCGCACATTCTAATGTCTCTCTAATGAGACAACGGGAAGCATAGTCCATATGTAAAACATCTTGTCAGCATGAATATATTGGTAACATTTGTCCTGCATGGGCAATGAGAAGCAATGGGATTTCTTAACTGGAAGTATTCACTAGGTGTCAGTGCATGATCACACCGAACTGATGTTCTCCCCGAGAAGTTCTTTGATGGTTGTGGTACCTGCCTTATGAACGGGGATTTTAAAGAAAATTCCTACTTCTGTCTCCAGAATGTAGTGTGGATTAAATTTAAGTATAACTAATGATTAAAATTAATTAATTCAGTCTTGTTTTTAGGAGCAGTCTGAAAAGAAAACTGATTTAAAAAAACCCAACACATTTTGTGCTCAATAAAGGTAATTTAAAGACTTGGAATAGCCCCTGTGTTGATCATTATCCGGCTTTCTTGTCCATAGCTGGTATGTTACTGATCAGACGCTCTAAGTGATACTGCTGCTGATCCTGGATGCAACGCAAAATTCCTATTAAGATGAGGAAAAATTACAGTTTCATAGAGATACATTATCTGTAACATGCACACATTCACTTCATTATTTGCAAAACTATTGTTTTCCTTAAGCGATGTAAAAGATCAAGCCTGTAAATGTCAGTCAAAGTGGAGAAAACCCTCATGAATATAGCTAAGAAAATCTTCTTGTTCTCTTGCCATATTGTGTCACTAGAATGAAATATGATGTTTATTACAATATTTTGTATTACTTGCATCTCAATATTAGATTTTTTTTTTAAAGCAGATTTAAATTCATAATATTTAGCCTAGTTTTAATGATGGATGATTAGGGAATGTATCTTTTCAATCTGTATAGAGCAATCAGCATTCATCTAGAATTTTAAATTGTTACAAAATGTTTTTTTCTGTCTTGTATGTGAAGAACTGTACATTAGTAGGTTAAAATAGCAAAAATAGTAATTTACGTGATAAATGCAAATATTTTATATGGCTTTTCTATATCTTCCCATTCCTACTGAACTTTTCCTGTTATATGTTAATCCAAAGCACTTAGTGAACAGTAAAAACATTTAGATGTTACCCTTTTATATCTAATCTATTTACAAGTGAGGCCTTTTTTAGCGCAGTTTGCTGGTACCCTAGAGGGAAGTGTTAATACTCATGCTGATAGATAAGAAAAGTTAGTCTGGTTACAAAGGCACATTATTTCACTTATGCTTAACACTGTATTGCTACATATTCAGTATGCAGCAGAAATACTGATGTGATTGTTTGATGGCCGACCTTTAGTATTTTCCCTATTGTAGCTGTGGTGCCTTCTTTGTTTATTCATACCACTTAACGGTCAGATAGGAACTATCTGATCATCAGACAAAGGCGTATTTCTTCCACCCCAGTGTCCCTCGAGTTACAACATGCAGTGACATTTAAGTACTGCATCTCTCACCATGGGAAGCAGCTACCTGCCTGGCCAGATTTTAAGACAAATTCTGATCGAGCTTGTATAAGAAGGTCCATAAGAGGTACGGTAGGAAGACTATAGAGATTAAAATAGACCGTTGTCTAACGTACACCTCTCTCTTACACAGGCATACTGAATATAAACACCTATAACAAGTTGTAAATCTAGGAGAGCTTGAGTGACTTCTCATTGCATATGACTATCTGTGTCTCTGAACATTGAATAAAAGCCCATTCTCCAGCTTCAATTGCTCATTAACTTCACCAGAATTATTATCTATTCACAGTGATGCAGAAGAGAGCAGATTCTGTCACTGTCTTAAAAATTGTTCCAAACTAAGGCTTAACAATTTATATAAAAGAAATGCTGATTTTCATTTTTAATAACAGCTTCAGGATTCTTCCAGGACCTCTCTTCAGAAGTTGATCTGTCTGAAAAGAGATCTCTCTGACCAGTGGCAAAATAATTATCTTCTGTTGTTTGACATGTCTTGAGAAATTTGTTTAAAATAATTCTTGTTGCTTGCTTTCTGTGGTCCTGCTTTTCATTGCCAGCCGTGACATTCTGTTGGTATGGTTCCTTTGAAGTTCATGATTCTGCTAAGCATTTTCTTGCTGGCCTACTGCTGTGCTGAAGGTGATTAAAAAGGCACTTGTAACTCAGGAAATCAATTTGATGGTTCTCTGCATCTACAACTTTTAAAGTAGCACATAGTGTGGTTTTAGCATAGAAAATAGAGCTTGTGTCTGTGCAAAATATGCGAAGAGAAATTCAGTCGTCCTTCATTTCACTGGAGTTTCCACCTTGATGAAATGGACATACAAACACAGTAGGATGTCGGAATTTCTGAGCCGCTTTAGAGTATAGGCAGCTGTATGTACTGAGAATCCAAAGTGCTGATCCCTCTTCTGTGGGGGGACTCTTAAAGTAATAGGATTTTCTCTTTTACCAATGATAGACGTGTACTTGTTTATTGTAGTTGAGAGCGCTTCCTAAGAAAGTGAGAGACTTGGTTACTGTTCTTTCCTCAGCCTGAAAGTGTTCAAATCCACCCCTGCATCTTCCAGAAATGTGCTATAATTGACAAGCTATAAAATAATTTGGAGAAGATGGTGCTAAGCAGGGGTCTGTCTTTCCTTTTGGGTGATACTGGACAAAAAGGGGTATAGCACTCTAACCTAATACTGGGTCATTTGGTTCTGTGGCGGGATACCTGCGCTTTCTTGTTCACAAGATTGCTTTGGAAATAGAGTCTAGGCTCCTGTTTCTTCCCAAGGGAGTGTTCTCTTCTAGAACTCTTTTGCAAATCTGTATGTGAAGGCACAGGTGGATTGTTTGCAGAACACTGTTCCCTTTGGTGTGGCTAAAGTTCACATCACTTGGGAAACAAGTACATTTTAATTTATCAGCAAAACTATGCATTGATATTTTGAACGCCACCTTAGCTATAACAGAGCAAAAAGGTAAATAATGACATTTTTTGTTGCAGGGAGCATGACAAATCAGCCACCCACTGAATTTCTGAAAAGACAACTGATCTTTCCGATAATTTCTGTAGGATTTTTTCCCTCCCCTTTTTTTAACAGCTCTGGTGCTTACAAGCTTTATATTTGTTTACTTTTCATTCAATAGCTTAATATAATGCTGTACTGATCATCTGTTAAGGTTAAAGATATTTACTGTTTGTTGCATGTACAATGGTGAATTTTACCTTGAAGAGTCAACTAGGATTTTTTAAAAAATACATACTGGAAAAAACATAAATGAAACAGCAGTAGTATCGAAGGGCTGGTAAGTACTGGTTAGTTACATGTCCTTATGGACTGGACACGATTTCCTCAGATGTTCTCTTTCCCATTCTGTTCTGATGAGCTGTGCTTCGGCAGCACTGGGGAAAAACAGTGAAGATGATCAAGAGCAACAGTGCACAGCCTTTCTTAAAAGCATACATGGGGTAAAGGAGGAGCTCCTTCAAAGACTTCTGGAATTACATTTTGCCCAAGTGTATTTAAAAATGTAGTGCTTGTATTGGTAGAAATGTAAAGCAATGTTTTTTTTTAACCAGATACTAGTTTATTAAAAAGTGTATGTTTTATGCTTGCATAAGGTACTCGAGGACCAGATTCACCATTGGTCCCTTCTCTTTGACCACTGGTTGGCATATGGATATGCAGAAAATCCAGGGTGACTTTCAGATGTGAGTGTAAACTCGTGAGCTCTCTAGTAATGTGTGTGGACTGAGTGTGGGCAGTGTCCCAGTATTGGCTGTGCCCGAGCAGAAGGCTGCTTTTAAGTGAATGCGGCCGATGGGGGAGGCTGAGGACAGGGTAGCTGTAGAGTCGTGTATGAAGCTAGGCTGGGTGGAGAGAGCAGAAAGTTCTAGGGAAGAACACAGGAGGGCTAGGACACTGTGCAGATGGCTGAAATCAGGATTGTAGCACACAGGGCAAAATTTATCAAATATAAATTAAGTTAATTTTTAATTTTGGTCTTTGAAAAGTGAGAGATGCCCACAATCCTAACTTGGGGTCAGCATCAAACGTTTGGAGGAAATGTATTTTGTTATTATCCCTATTCTTAATGTTTTTCCACCTTTCCTGTCTGGATTAGATGTTTGTAACTAACTGCAGTATAGCTGTTTACGCTTAAAAAAGTCAACTTCACATGTTTATGGTTTTGGACTTTCTATTATGTTGTAGTACTCTCTGCAGTGAAGATTTCTGAAAGAACTACTAAAGACTATCAAAAAAGGAAAAATATTTTTGATATCTGTTTGTTATTTAATAAACTTCCAAGAATGTTTGAACACACCCACAAGTACATATGATCTCTCAAATCAAATTTGAAGCATTTTCTCTAAATGCAGGTTCAGTAACAACATCCGTGGGAATCAATTCCCATGAGCATTCCACTTAAACCATGCTTGCTTTTCAGTAGGAACTTTGATCCCATGACAGAAATATAGGTAATAGAGACTGAGGTTGTAGTTCCTTCATCAGTAAAATACCTTATTCATGGTCCTAAAAGGTGGGGGTGGGGGATGTATCTATTACTTTCCACATGTGGTCTTTGCTATTTATTAAAGTAATTATTAATAAAAGAAATAAACTCTGCAGGCAACCTGGGAAGCGTGGAAGCATTTTTTTCTTTCAGGCATCTTTATGCGTAGTTGCCAGCTAGGTCAGAACTGGCTTGACTCAAAATCAGCTTAAAGGTTTCAGCAAGTCAGTGCATTAGTAGAGGAAGAAGGAATATAAATAAAAGAAGAAACTCGTCTAACCTGCAAATTAAGCAGAAAGAAAAAGAACCCTGTTAATCTTTACTCGGCTGTGGTGACGAAGTAAGATCTCATAAGGCGCCTGTCATAGCAATGAAAAGTGGTATTCCTCCCTGACCTAGCTGTCACTCTGTGTCTGTGTTCCTTCCAAAAGGGGTGGTACCTCATCTTTTTTCTTACCATCCTGTGCCAGCATTATTCTCCTCACTGGAGCAGATATGGCTGAAAACCAAGAATTTTTTTTTACAGCTAATAAAAGCTGGGTTAGTAAACTTGTTCAGGTTTGATTAATTTTGCCTTTCAGTCATGAAGTCTAGATTATGGTTTAAAAGAAACTTGTTTTTAAAGTCTGATGTTTTAGGCTTGTGTACTGTTATTTATTTACGAGAAGTTGATTCCTGATTTTGGGAAGAACTTACCTGACTTTGTTGTTGGTATGTAAATAATTAGGATTAGAAATAATTTCCATGCTAGAAAGCTGCTTTGTAAGATAGTCACAGATGAATTAATGGAAATCCACATACACTCTTGTGCAGAAGTTCTTTGCTTACCTTTTCTCTCATTTGTGTCATTTAATATACGACTTTTGATTTCACCGAAGGCAGATGACTACTCTTGAGTTGATTCAAGGACTATAAGTGGATGTTGGTAAGTGGGTGGGAGTCTGAGGAAGTTGAAATTTATGTAACTTGCATTTCTGAGAGGTGAAAATTAGTCTGCTTTGAATACGTTCTCAATTTTGCCCTGAGATTTGTTCCCTCCTGGTACTATTTTCATGGAGGTTTCTGGTGGTTTTTTACACAAGCTATTTTTTTTTTTAAGAGGAAAGGAGAATTTGTTTTTATTTTGCTTGGGTTTTTTATCAAGGAATAAAGAAAAACTTGCCTGTTGTAACAGAGGTGCTGCAGTACTGTTTCTCTTCAAACTAAGGAAGGAACTAACGTGCTCTGCTTTCAGCCTTTTTTTTTTTAGTCCTTTGTTTTTCTTTTTTTCCTCTCACCATCTTAGAATAGTTTTTACAGCTCCTTGATTAGATGATTTCTCCGAAAGTAACATGTACTGAAGTGTCAGATCCACTGACCAGTATGTTCACTTTTTAGCATCCTTGTGTGCCATATAAAAAGTGCTTGGTTTGTTACTGTTTTAAACTGGAACAAACTCTGTTCAGCACAGCTGCTTCAGAGACAGCAGGGTCTTCTAGGTTTTATTAAAGAGTAAAAATGTATGAATGCTGTGGTAAAGTAATCCTATTCTTCTTTCCTGAAGCAGTTTTAAGTTTCAAACTATAGGGTGATGTGTTTTCATTGTGCATCGCCCATAATTATCCACCTTCTCCAACCTGAACAGTCATCCCTTCAGGCTTCATTAAATGCAGTCAGTAGGGCATTGAAGCTGATATAGCTTGTTGTATGGCTTCTGCATTTTAATACATTGCTGTTTCTGACTGCGGAGCTCTGGTTTGTTTAGAGACTCATGGAAAATATCACACACGTTCTGTTTGATAGCTTCTTGCTGTTTAAACCTCGGACTACTGGAATCCTACGTGCCTTGAGAGGTTTCTAAGGCTAGTAGATGATGGCATCTGTCCACCGCTTGTGAGAAAGAAAGCTCGATTCTCCATTTGTTTTCAGTCATAAATCATACATAATTTCCTTGCAATGACAGCAGCTTCAAATTAAGGAAAGCTTGGCGTGGATTTCATAATAAAACTTCAGTGGGTTCCAGTTCTTTTGACCCCGCCGGATTTTTCCAGTCTGCAGCCCTGAGTGCACACCAGTAAGTCATCCATAGTTCATTCGTCACTTTCTGCTTTTGTTCCTCTATTTGTGTTTACTCTGCGTGGAGACCATGCTGGCACATTTCTTAATGACACTGGCTACTGAGTTGCCACATGGAATTGGCAGTGGCTGTGAAATTCAGATAGTCTTGTTGCTGCCTTACAAGGTTGGTCCATCCGTCTTCAAGGATCTTTCCACAGACATGTAGGATGCTGAGAAAAAAGGTGTTACAATGTCTCTCTGCATTCAGGAGATCTAGTAGATCTAATGTGTGGCATGTGACATATCTTCCTTGGATCTTGCTAGCAGGATGGTGACTAAGATCCTTATTTCTAGACTACATGTGAGAAATTTGTTCTGACGTCCTAGTCACAATCTTTCAGGACAGTGATTATCCTGTAGAAGATCTGACTTCTTCCAGCGTTAATAGGTGAGCTGATAGCTCGCTTGCTCCTGAGCCAGACAGTAGCCACTATTTTTCTTAGGCAAATGCCTGATCTTGCGGCCAGTAGCCTGGTGAACAAACTGTTCACAGTCTCAGATGTTTGCCAGTAGCTTTCTCTAAGTATCAAACTCCACTCATGTCTTCCTCAAGCAGTATGTTAGAGCAGATCTCATGCTTGATAGAAGAGATCTACAGTCGCTGATTTCTAATGAAGGACTATGTGATCAACTACTACAAAGTTACACAACCTGCGGATAGCTACTGGGAGTCACACAGGGTGTGAATGCCCGTGTGGGTTGTCCAGTGGAGATCAAGAAAGATGTTACTTACCAGTAATGGGGTTCTTTGAGATATGTAAATCCACAAGTACCTTTTGCCCACAGCCATTGTTTCCCTTTCCTTCTCTCCTACCTGCAAAGATTTGCAGTTCAGAAGAAACTAAAATGGTGTGGAGGGTACTACCCAGTATCCTAAACACGAGAGCAGGCGGGAAATCAGCACATCCTATACTAGAAGGCAGAAAGAAAAAAGTGGTCTAGTTTTGAAGTGAACATACATGTGAATCATAGGGAACTACAGAGAGGAAAGTGATCTGAAAAACAGCTGCAAATGTTTTTTTATTTTACAAAACAAGAGTAAAAAAAGCGTAAGGCTTAAAGAGGAAGATAAGTGGACTACTGATACAGTGTACCAAGGGAGGGGAGTGGAACAATTAGCTCTGCTAAAGGAAGAAGCTGAAAGCAGATACCATGGGGAGGGTCATGTTTAGTTTTAGCAGTCTGTGTTATGAAATACAAGAGATTTGTTTGAGGTTCTAATTATTTCCTAAGCTGTGTCAATTCATCTTTACAATCAAGGTTGTCTAAAGTGTTAAGATAAACAATGGTTTTATTTGTTTTTTCCAGCATCCCTGAGTGTGGAAGTGTGTATGGTTTAATCCTCATCGTAAATAACTTGTACTATATGAGTGTCATTTTGCTTGTCTCCAGTGGGTCTGCACAGCACCTTTCAACTTTGTGTCCACCATAGCTTATCATTAACCCTGGAGCGGGAAGTTAAAATCTTGACTGATAAGCCTGGATGTTACAAAGAACTGTGAGTTGCAAATGAAACCTGAACCGGGTGTCATGAATTGTTTGTGATGAACCAAACCATGTCAGTACCTGCCTTCAGCCCTGATGCCATACTTATATAGATTTAGTCAAAGGACACTGGCAGTCTTGCAGTTTTATTTCAGCTTAGCTTTATTCTCGTAATTTACTCAGTCAGTACTGTTCTATGGTAAGGCAGAGTGGATTACTGAGATGTAATTTATACATACTTTCTAAACTTTCTCTCTGAAGCTTTTGTCAGGAAGGAAGTGATCCTGTAGCATATTATCCTTCCATAAAGGGATTGCCAAAAGAAGCTGGTTTCTTTGTATAGTTGGAGAAAATGGAAGCAAGTATTTTAGTAGCAACAGACATAATCAGGGAAAGGAGAAGTGAAGAAAGTCATTGCAGGAATCTGTTTCCTGATGAAGCCTTCCTTTTATCCAATGCAGTAGCTCTGGAGAAAAAAATTAAAGTGTATGTTGTGAGGAGTATTAAGTATAGAGAACGTAGAAAAAAGCTGAAATAGCCGAATGAGTATAAGCACACCCGCTGATCACGTGAGTCACAGAAGGGGCTAGGTACAAAGCAGGATTCAAAGAGGACCCAATTTCCCTTTCTCCATCTCTGTATATGTGTGATTAATTAGTCTAATAATAATAGCACTTCGGAGCACTATTGTTAAGACTTTGCAGGTGCTGGCTCCGGAAAGGGACAGTCCAGGCGCCGTGCCGGGGCAGCCAGGGCAGCCGGCGGCTGGGGAAGGGCAGGTGAGCCCCAAGCCGAGGGCGGCCCAACAGCGCTGGGCAGGCCAGGCCTGGGCACGGGCCGGCCTTGGGCCCCAGCAGCAGAGGGGAATGTCATACGTTTACAATGCATTTATCAAGTACATGACTTCAGTTAATTTTTGATGGACAAAGAGGGGCAAATTTCACCAGGGCTGTCAGCGTGTTATGTAGAACTCTGATGAAACTGGCAGTGCACAGGCACCGCTCTGTGGGGCAGGCCTGTGTGTGTGGCGCTTGGGGAGTGCGGGGAAACATCGGCCTGCTGAGTGAGAATCGTTTTTTGTAGCAAGGCTATTTGTGTTTTATTTTAGAAACGCTGACTGTATTGGAGTTGCTTCGTTCTGGAACCATTTTAGAGGTGTTGGGTTTTTTGTTGTTAATAACCTCCTTATTTCATAGTAGATTTTGCAAGACATTCCGATTTCCTTGTTTGTACTGCCCATTTCTCTGTCATTAGTTATTCTAAGAGTGCTTCAGGGCTGGAACAGTGTTGCATCTTGCATCTGTATTGAAAAGGTTTTTATGAAATCCAGGTATGAGACTACAATTCTGTATGTCTGTGCGTCTCCCTCAGTAGTCAGACTGGTTGAGAGATGAAGCCTTGGTGCTCAACTCCCAAGTTTCATTCTGCAGATAAAAAAGAAAATAAAGTTGAAGATGCCTTCCAGCCAGTCACTTACAAGGGCACAACGTCCGTTTAAATTTTCGTCAGTGTTTGCCACAGTTTCTTTCCACTAAAGAAAATTGTATTGGTCTGGATTTGAAATTTAATAGTTATTTTAGTTTTTTAATGCTTGCAGGCATAGATTTCCATTTTTCTAGGCATCTAGGAAGAGGTTTTATGTTAAGCTGAGTAATTTGGTTAAAATACACCTACTTTACTTGTTAAGACAGAATCTGAACGTTGTGCACAGGATCCACTGGTAGTTTGTTACAATAAGACTGACAGCTAATTTTTTTCAGAAACTAAAACAGCTATTACTTTATAGTGAAAGTATGCTAATTGGTGTAGTCTTGCTGTGGTTAAAGATCAATAATTCAGTGAAGAGGATAGATGCTCTTATTTAAAGGAAGTCACAGTTAATTTTATTGGAAACCCATAGCTGAAGATTGAAATTTGTAAATACGAATGTATGTCAGCTTCTGCTGCATAACATGTTTGTTTAGGGGGAAATCCTGGACTACAAATGCTTTGATGTGGCTGTAAACATTACCTTACCTAAGACTGAAGACGCATTCTTGATTTTGATTTTAAATTTAATTAAACTGTCATAAAATAAAACTGATGCTGTTGTCTTTAGCTGAGCTGGTAGCTGATTTATATGGATATGTAGAAAATAAAAATCCCCTGATCTTGGGAGACATTTTTTCAACTAGCTTTACGAGGCTACAAATAGACCTAATAGTATATTTGAGGCACACAAATTGAAAATTGTTCAGCCAGTCATCTTTTGCATTTGAATTCTTACTTTGGTAGAAAGTTTTATGCAGACAAAGTTCATGAAACATATTGAATTTTGGCTAGAGTATTATAAATAAAGTAAAATAAATGCATATGCACCGTTTATACAGGTAGAGCTTTATATACATAGAATTTCAAGAAAAAGTACTAGTAATTATTCTCTTTCATGTGTTTTATAAATACTGCTTCAAATAGAAAGAAAATGTATTTAGTAGGGAATTACTTTCACCCATCTATGAAGTAGTCTAATTTGCTTTGAGATTTCAGATTCTTGCTTTCCATAAAAGCACCACTGTTATTCTGGTAATCACAAAATTTCCTAAATACATAGCAGTATTCTTCACTGAAGATCGTGATAGCTGAGTCAGTCTCAAAGAATGTATACAGGCAATAACGATGTTCCTACAGCTGTTTGCTTGTTTTTTCCTTAGCTGAAAGGAGCTGAAAGGGAGAATTGCTATTCACTAGTGAAGGCGAAGGTTATTAATACAGAGACTTATTTTCTTCTTGTCTTTAAATTTTGTCATTACCTTCCAGTACAGAGCGCCCTGACTGATTACTAAGTTGCTCATTAAAGCTGTTTTTTAGATGTGCTTTTTTGCTTTGTTTTCTTCTTGCTGTTTTCCCATTTTGCTAGCATGCAGATGGGGGTGGGGAGTGGGAAATGAGGGAGAGAGCATGTTCCAGAGGATGCCAGGATGACTTCAGTTATTGGATGACTGCTGTCTGATGGATGGAAAAAGGGGGAGTAAACCTTTCCGTCTGTGCTGACGGAGCTGAAACAGAGAAAACCGATTTACAGGTAAGGGTGAAAAAAATTCCTGTTCTGAATAGCTATTCTTGATCCTTGCCACAACATTTTGTGGGTGTAAAGAATGCATGTGCAAGCAAGCAACTTATTGTTTGTTCCTCGTTAATGACTTTGAAGCAGCTTTTCAGGTTATTGTTTCTCCTGCCTAGCAGGTCTCAACCGATGTGAGATCCACAGTGAAATCATAGGCATGCCTGTGATGCTATCTGACAACTTTCTCATGTGACAGTATAGGCATCGCATCTCATTGATGCTGAAATTGTTCAGTAAGCTGTAGGAAGAGGGGTCTTTTGTGTGATGGAAATACATGCTGTTGGAAATACAGTGTATGCTAGCAGCAGGAAAACTGGAAGATCTGAAAATGTTTTCTTTGAGTTTGTATAGGCAAAGGACTTACCGTTTTAGCAGCAGTTCATTTGTATGTGTTTTGTTTAGTGTTGAACATGCAGTAAGAATGACTCTTCAGAGCAATTCTTAGAGTTTTTGTGGATTTTTGCATTATTTTCAGGTTTGGAATGAATGTGGTTTGTAATTCAGCCATAAAATTATCTTTGTCATAAAGAAAAGACGTGATGCATGTAATGAAATTTTGTCTACAAGACAGATAAATCTTGTAGTACCTACAGCAGTTACATACCATTTTTAATAAACTGTTGAAATAGCTTGTACAAAACCTGTTCTGACAAGTTTATGTGTTATCAGCAGCTGTTAGTTCACAGATGCTGGGGATGGCAAGCAGCAAAGAACTTGCTTGGTGCAGAAAATAATTTGTTTATCAAGCCACATTATTTGAGGATATTGGACTACAGGCAGAAGTCCTGGCACCTCTGAATGAATTTGAGATTTTGCTATTGGCCTCACTGGGACAAACATTTCAACGTGTCAGCTCTTTATTGACTAATTTCTACATTTTACGTGTAGCAAATAATTGTTATACTCCAGGACCCTGTTTTGCTGCTATGAATCTGAAATCTTCATTGAAATAAATGAATTGTGATTCTAAATTGTTGCCAATGTGTAGGTGTGGGGCTTTTTGGTTTTGTTTGTTTTTTTTTAAAGCAATCAGACATTTGCATGACTTCTCATTAGTGATGGACATAACACTGGTGGGAACCAGTTTGCTTTAGATAACTATGTTTGATGTATTTTATCTCTTGAGTATCTGCACTTGCTCCCTTTAGATGATTAAGTAACCACTACGTATTTCTAATGTGACCTTTTTTCTGGAATTTCTTGAGGTTAATTATAATATATTATTAAGAAATACCTAATCTATAAGCAATTATCAGTATGTACATTTTATGGAAGAGGTTCCTTTTAAAAATAATATTAAAGCAGTTGTTAATTCTTGTGACAGTTGTCCATGTCTTTTGAATGTTGTATTCTAAATTAATCCATTGATAGAAAAACTGGGGTTATTTTGCGAACAAATAATTTTTAATTAGTTAATTGTTCATCTTTAGACTGCATTGAAAATATAATAATGGGATTATTTATTTGTCACAGTCCATTTATATAGTGTTGAAATAAAGGAAAAGATTAGAAGCTTTCTGCTTGATTTGATAGTATATAGTAATAAAATATATTTATAAAGCTAAAATACTGGAATTTAATTATAATTGATTTCAGAGATTAAAATCAGTAAATGCACGCATCCATTTTTGTGGTATTCACAGAGAGTGAATGCCCTTAGGGCAGACCCAGAGTTATTAAAAAGTGATGATATTAAAGAAAAACTGGACAAAGTCAATAAAACTCTTACTGAGTCCTAATGATGACTGGAAGAAGCTTTATCATCTGTCCACGTATTTATACACCTTACCAGCTGTAAGCATCTGGTGTCCCTTTTTTGTTAGCTGTTTCTTCAGAGAATGAAGCCTGATATGTTTGCTAAACAAACAATCAAAAAAAAATAGTAACTTACAGCAAATGTCAGCAATTTACAAATTATTTTAGAAGACTGACGAACTGTGTCTTTTTTTATACTGGTATGTGAACACTGCTAAATAACACTGCCTGAAAAATGGATGAGTTGCATCCTAATGTTTGTGATTTGTGGGGAATGGATATGTGTCTGAAAATATAAGCACAACTGTTAAATTACAATCTCAAATCTATGTATTCCAGTCACTTTTCCTCCTCAGATGAAAAATCTGACTCAAAGCAGCTTCAGTAACAGAGAGGAACTGATGAAAACAGAGCTGTAGTTCCACATGTATTTAAATTATTCTGTCTCCTTGGAAACGCTGCTGCTGCAGATGGATTTGGCTTTTGGTGGCTAAAAATATCTACCGCTTAATAATGACAGCATGAAAGATACTGAATAAAACTACTGTGTTGTCACTAGTTTTAAAGTTCCCAAATGATTCAGGTATTCAGTGTGAACTAGAGATTTGCATTTTCTGTCCAGTATTCCCTGTCAGCTGCTGCCAGCGCTCACCAGCTCGCTGGCAATGAGATAAGCTCATGAGCCTTGGTTGCAGACCCTGCTGACGAGGGAGCATGTGAGTGGGAGGTAGGACAGCCAAAGAGTTTGAAAGCAGGTAGAAAGTTAGAAAAAAAGTTCATGGTGGTGGTGCAGGTATGTGTTGTGTAATATTTGAGGATATGGGCTTATTCCCAGTGAAGTCAATGGTAGGAAAAGTGTGCTTAAGCCCTGCCTTTGTAAGTTAACAATTTGTAAATAAAGTATGGTCTTTTCTTTATTGCAGAATCCTTAATGAACAGTTCTGCATCAGTTGTATGTGTAGGTGATTGAAATCCAAACTATTTTAAGTCAAATATTAAATTACCTTAAACAAAAACCAAAACCTAACTTATTAAAGAACTTGTAAGCAAGACATAGCATTGCATTAGGTAACACTACTAAGAAATTTCATCCTTTAAAGAATTAATTCTCTTCAATTAAGAAAGTGTAGCCGCTACTTTTTTTTTTTTCCAATCCAGTTCTGTATTATTTATTTATTCCACATATTACAACTTCTTTTGTTGTTGGCTGGTATTCAGTATATATGAAAAATACTTATTTTTTTGATCTCTCCATTTCAATTGGATGGCTTCCTGCTTCTGCCCAGAAGACAGAACAAATGACAGACATTTCCTCAGTGCTGCATGGTGGGCTAAATATACTTCTTTTATTCTTTTATTTTGTTGTTGTATATGTCATTTGTTGTAGCAAAGATCAAAATTGTGGATTAATTTTCCTGTATTGAATGAGGCATTTTTCCTGTTCTACAGTGTCTCAAAGGCAACATTAAAATATTACAAAGTGTTGTTACACGTATAAATAATGAATCTTCTGCAGATACATACTAAAATCCATTTTTAGCTGACAACACAAATACCAAAGGTCATTTAAAAAAAAAGTTGAAAA